>Ga0209358_10003648_pt1 | contig 11298 bp, 5 predicted proteins | sample LauGreFa1BDMLBSN_2_FD_187574 | JGI IMG/M metagenome (GOLD analysis project Ga0209358, IMG submission 187574) | Freshwater lake microbial communities from Lake Michigan, USA - Fa13.BD.MLB.SN (SPAdes) (version 2) | ecosystem: Environmental > Aquatic > Freshwater > Lake | place: Lake Michigan, USA...
GGACGAGTCGCCCTCGAGGACGCGCTGGATGTTGCCCTTGCGGCGGAAGTCGAACACCACCACGGGCAGCTCGTGCTCCATGCACATGGTGAGCGCGGTCAGGTCCATCACCGCCAGCTGCTTCTCGATGGCCTCGGCGAAGGTCAGGTTGGCGTAGCGGGTGGCCTTGGGGTCCTTCTTCGGGTCGGCCGTGTAGATGCCGTCGACCTTGGTGGCCTTCAGGACCGCCTGCGCGCCGAGCTCGATGCCGCGCAGGCTGGCGCACGTGTCGGTGGTGAAGAACGGGTTGCCGGTGCCGGCCACGAGGATCACCACGCGCCCCTTCTCCATGTGGCGCAGCGCGCGCGCGCGGATGAAGGTCTCGGCCACGGACGTCAGGTTGATCGCGCTCATCACGCGCGCCTCCACGCCCACGTGCGCCAGCGCCTCCTTGAGCGCCAGGCCGTTGATCACCGTGCCGAGCATGCCCATGTAGTCGGCGGTCGACTGGTCGACCTTCCCGGTCTCGGCGAGCCGCGCGCCCCGGATGATGTTGCCGCCGCCCACCACCACCGCCAGCTGCAGCGGGCTGGCCTTGCGGTAGGCATCCGCGATCTCGTCGGCCAGCAGCCCCAGCTCCGCCGGGTCGATCCCCAGCTCACCGGGCTTGGAGAGGCTCTCGCCGCTCACCTTCAGGACGACTCGTTCGAAGCGCTTGGCCACTGTTCCTCCGATGCGGGTTCGGCGCGCCGGCGCCGGGGAGGGCCATGGTAAAGGCGGCGACGCGACCGCGGCGCCCGTCGAAAGGCCCTGAAAGCGGGCATCGGCGCCGCCGACCCCTACCATGCCCGGTGATGGTGGAGCAGCGCCCCGCCCACGACGGCCGTTCCAGCGCGCGACGGCGCGCCTGGCGGTCCGGGTTCGGGTGGATGGCGCTGGGACTTGCGCTCAGTCTCCCGGTGCACGCCGCGCTCCTCGTGTGGCTTGCGGTCACGTCGGTGGAGCGCGCGGGCGTGCCCGGGCGCGAGCAGGCCGTGATCGAGCTGGCGGTGCTTCCCGAGGAGACCGGCGCGCCCGCGATGACCCCCGCGCAGGGCGCGAGCGAGGCCCCGCAGGGGCCCGAGGCGGCAGCCGAGGTGTCCGCGCTCCCGAGCGTGCCGACCGACGATCCGTTCGCGGGTGCGCCCGGCGCGGGCACCGGCCTCGGCGAGGGCGGCGCGGATGGTTTCGGCGGGTTCGGCCCGGGCGGCGGAGGCGGCGACGGCTTCGGAGGAGGCGGCGGCAGCGGCGGCGGCGGGGGCGGAGGCGGGCTCGGCGGCGGCGCGGGCGGCACCAGCTTCTTCGGGGTGGGCGGCCGCGGCACGCGCTTCGCGTTCATCGTCGACAAGAGCGCGTCCATGGCCAGCCGCATCGGCGAGGCCAAGGACGAGCTGCAGCGCGCCATCGCGGGGCTGCCGGACTTCGCGTCGGTGTACGTCCTCTTCTACGACAGCTCCGAGCCATGGGCGTTCAGCGACCGCTGGGAACGAGTGCGGTCGAGCACGATGGCCCGGCTCAAGGCCTGGCTGCGCGACGTGGGTCCGTCCGGCGGCACGCAGCCGATGCCGGCCTTCCGCATGGCGTTTGCGCTCGACGTCCGCCCCGACGTGATCTTCTTCCTGTCCGATGGCGAGATCCCCGCCGAGACGGTCGAACTGGTCCGGCAGATGAACGCCCGCGGCAAGCGCGTCACCATCAACACCATCGCCTTCGGCGACGATGCCGGCGCCGCGCAGCTGCGGCAGATGGCCCAGGAGTCCGACGGCCAGTTCCGGCAGGTGCAGCCCTCCGCCGGCGGTCGCGGCGACCCGCGGAAGCCGAGGCCGCGATGATCGCATCGCTCCGTCGGTCCATCCTCGCGCTCGTGGCGGCGGCATCGCTGGCGGGAGCCGCGCACGCGGACGCCGTGGAACTCCACGGCGGCGCGCGCGCGCTCGACGGCTCGGTGGTGCGCACGGGTGCAGACGGCATCGAGGTGCGCGTCCGCCGCGACGGCCTCGAGTCCACGCTGCTCACGCCGTGGAGCGAGGTCCGCTCCGTCCGCGGCGGCGCCGAGCGCGACGCCGCGGCGTGGGTCGCGGCGGGCAACGAGCTCTGGCGCGGCCGGCTTCGGGTGCGCAGGGGCGACTGGCCGCTCGCGCTCGAGCCGCTCGAGCGCGCGTTCGCCACCTGGAAGGGCGCTGCGCCGAGCCGGGACGGCCTGCTTGCCGCGGTCGGCTGCGCCGAGGCCCGGATCCGCGCCGGACGTGCGGCCGATGCGGTGGCGCCCGCGTTCGAGGCGCTGCGGCTGGTGCGTGCCGGGGTGGCGCTTGATCCTGCCGACGACGCGCTTGCCGGCGCGCTGGCGCGGGTGACGGACCCCGCGGTGCCGCTGCCGCCCGCGCTGCCGCCGGGCGCGTTCGCGGGTGACGATGCCGCGAGGGTGCTTGCGTCGCTTGCGGCCTTCGATGCGCGCGGCGACGAGGGCCTGGCCGCCGCCGTCGCCGCTTATTCCGGCGCCGTGGAGGGCGGTGCGCCGCGCGCACCCGCGAAGGCCGGCACCAAGCTCGACGCGCCCGCGAACCTTGCCGCGTCGGCGCTCGACGCGCTGCGCGGGGCGAGCGCACCGTCGGCCGCGGAGCGCGGCGCCGCGCTGAGCTCGCTTGCGCGCCTGCGCCGGTCCATGCCGACGTGGTTCGACGCCTGGGCGCGCTTCGCGGCGGGGCGTGCGCTTGCCGCGGATGCCGATGCGACGCTCCGCGACCGCGGTCGCGTGCTCCTTGCGAGCCTCGTGGCGTGCGATGCGCGCGCGGCGCCGACGCTTGCGTCGCGGGCCGATGCCGAGCGCCGCCGCCCGACCGTTGCGGCGCCCGAGGGCGGGACGCTCGCGGGCCCGCCCCTCCTGGGGCAGCCGCGACCGGAGGTTGCGGTGCCTTCCGACCGTTCCGATGCGACCGCTGCGTGGCTCGAGGCGCAGGGCGAACCCGACCTCCTCCTCGCGCACCTCGAGGCGCAGCTTGACCAGGCCGCCGATGCGCCCGACCGCGCGGTGCTGGTGGCGCGGATCGCTCAGATCCTCGCGGCGCGCCTCGAGCGAGAGGATGACGAGACCCGCCGCAACGCGCTGCTTGCTCGCGCGCTCGGCCTGGTCCGCCGCAATCCCGACGGCGCCGAGCCGCTGCGGCTTGCGATCCTCCGTGCGCAGCACCGTGCCGCCCAGCGCACCGCCGAGGACCGGCGCGCCGGCAAGGGAACGGATGCGGAATGCACGGCGGCGCTGGAGGAGTTCCGGACCCTGGTGCGCGAGTTCGGTGCGCTTGCCGTGGCGGGCGAGCGCGCACGCGCGTCGGCCAACCGCGACGCGTCCGTCGAGGTCGGCACGCGCGCCGAGGACACCATCGCGCGCGCCGGCCGCGCCGAGGAACTCGCGCGCAACGCGCAGTTCTTCCGGGCGTGGGCGCTCTACTACTCGGCGTGGCTCTCCCGCGAGCTCGGGCACCCCGACTGGCGGGCGGAGGCCGACGAGGCGCTCCGCCGCTTCGCGGAGCTGCTGGAGCCGGGGCGGGCCGCCATCGACCCGAGCGAGGTGTCGGAGGACCTTCGCGGCAACGAGGGCTTCGCCAGCGCGATCCTCGGGTCGGGCCTGTCGGCGAGCCTGGTGCAGACCGGAGCGACCGCCGATGCGTGGCTTGCGCTGCTGGAGTCGCCGCGCACCAACCTGGCGGTGCGCGCCCGGCTTCCCTCGTGGCGCATGGCGTCGTGCCTCGACCGCGGCGACCTGGCCGCGGCGCTCGCGCTCCTGAAGTCCGAGGGCGATGGCCCGCAGGGCGTGACGATGGCGCTGATCGCGGCCGCGCGCGCGGGCCGGATGCCGGATGCCGACGGCGCCGCCGAGCTGCTGACCGAGGCCGTGGGACGGCTTGCGTCCTCGGGACGGCTCCGCGACCTGTCCGTGATCGCCGTGGCCCCCGGCGCCGAGCCGACGGGTGCCGGTGCGCGGCTCTTCGCCGCCGTGCGCGCGAGCGCCGAGGCCAACCGCCTCCGCGAGGCGGGCGACGCGGCGGGCGCCGAGTCTGCGTGGCAGCGCGCGGCCGGGGAACTCGAGGGCGCGCTCGGCCCCGATGCGCCCCCCTCGGTGGCCGCGGGTGCGCGGTCGTTGCGTGGTCACGTGCTTCGCGGGGCGGGTCGGCTTGCGGAGGCGGCGGACGCGTTCGCGGATGCGGCGAAGTCGCTCTCGGGCGATCGGGCCGGTGATGCTCGGTGGATGGCCGTCCTGTGCCTCGAGGAAGCGGCGCGCCGGCCCGGTGCGCCGGCGGAGCTGGCCGCACGGCGCGACGCGCTGGTGGCATCCATCGTGGCGGACCTGCCCGCGACCGCGGCGGCCGTGCGCGCGAGGGCATGGCGTGCGACCCGCTCCGACCTGCCGTCGACCGCGGACATCGAGGCACTGCTCGACGACCGCGTTCCCATGGAACTGGCGCCCGCGGCACGGCGCGCCGCGCTCGAGGGCCTCTACCGGAGGTTCCGCGCGACGCAGGGAGACGAGCGGCGCGCCGCGGCGCGACGCGCGCTGCTTGCCGGCGACGACGTGGCGCTCGGCGGCGGGGACGAGGGCACGCTTGACCTGCGGCGCAGGCTGGAGATGTCCGTGGCCATCGGCGACCGCACCCGCGCGGCGGACTCTCTGGCGGCGCTGGAGTCGCGCGCGGCCTCCATGGCGGACCCCGGGTCGATGCGCGACGAGATCCTCGCCCGCCGCGTGCAGGTGGCATGCGTCGAGGGCCGGCTCGACGACGCGCAGTCGGACCTGGCGGCGATCGAACCGGCAGGCCCGTGGGCGCGCGTCGCGGCGCACGCGCTCCTCGCCGAGGCGCAGCGCGTTCCCGGCACGGTGCCGACGGTGCGCGCCGCGGCGGCGCGCGCGGTGTGCCGAGCCGCTGCGGTGCCCGCGTCCGCGGACATCGCCACCTGGCTGCGGGCCGAGGCCGAGATCCTCCGCGCCGGCGGGACCGGCGTCGACCGCGACGGTGCCGCACGCGCGGCGGCCGAGGCGCTGAAGGCGGCGCCCGGGTCCGCGGACCTGCTCCTTGCCGACGCCGAGTTCCGCGCGGCGTCGGGCGACGCGGCCGCTTCCGAGCGGAGCCTTCGCGCGGTGCTCTCGGCGGCGCCCGCCGGCAGCGAGACGTGGCTCCTCGCCAAGGCCATGCAGGTCGAGGCGATCGCCGCGGCCGACCCCGGCCGCGCGCGCGCGCTCCTCGAGCAGGTCCGACGCATCGGCGGGTTCGGTTCCGGCGAGGCGCTCGCGCGCTTCGAGCGGCTTGATGCCCAGCTTCCTGCGGCAGGCACGCCGCGCGGGGGTGCGCGGTGACCCTGCCCCCGGAACGCCAGCGCGCGCTCGAGCGCCAGGCCCTCGCCATCCTCGCATCTGGCGGCGGATGGAACGAGCGGACCCGCGGCCGGATTGCCGCGCTGGCAGCCGCCAACGGCGTCGACCCTGCCGCGCTCGCGTTCGCGGCGGCGTCGCAGCAGGCGATGGGCGTTGCCGCGGCCGATGCAGCGTCCGAAGTGGCGCGCGCGGGGCAGGGTGCCGCGCCGGTGCCGCGCGAGGCACCTCGTCCGCCGCGGGCGCGCTCGGTTGGCATCGGCGCGGGGCTTGCCATCCTGGCGGCAGCGTTTGCGGTCAGCGTGGCGCTCGTCCTCTATGCGGTCGAACGTGCCGAGCGCCTGCGGCGAGCGCCCGTCGCGGCCGCCGCGGCGTCCGCGCCGACGCGTCCGTCCCGGGCCCAGCCGGAACCGGCCCCCGCGCCGGCGCCCGCTGCCGATGGCGCCGTGGCCGCCCGAAGCGTGCCGCCCGTCCCCGCGATGTACGCGCGGCCGCCGGTGCTCCGCGTGGATGGGTCGCCGGCCTGGTCGCGGGCGGCGCTCGAGACCGTCGCCGCCGACGAGCCCGAGCTCCTCGCAACGCAGGCGCGGCTTGCGGCCGGCGGTCAGGCGACCGAGGCCGACCGCGTCCTCTGGGCGCGCGTGGCCGCTGCGTTCCTGCGCTCCTGGCCGGTGCTCGAGGATGCGCGGCGCGCGGAGGTGCTGGCTGCGCTCGCCTCGGCGTTTGCGCGGCTCGGCGACGCGGAACTGCGCGATCGGCTCCGCGCGGACATCGAGCCGGCGGTGACGGAGGAGCGAACGCTGCCCGAGTCACTGTGGTGCGATCCGGGCTATGCAGGGCTGCGCCAGGCGCTGGCATCGCCGGCCGCCGACCCGGCGGCCGCGTTCGCGGAGGGCGCGCTCGCCGCCCTCGGCCCGCGCGGAGCGGAGGCCGCCGACGTCGTGCTCGCCGGCGACCCCGCGGCCGCGGCCGATGCGGTGGATGCGTGGCTGCAGGCCACCGAGGGGGCCACCGCGGCGCCCGCGCTCCGCATGGAGCGGGACGTCCGCGTGCTGGCCTTCCTCGACCGGCTGCTGCGTCGCGATGCGCCGATGGGGCGCCCGGGGACCAGTGCCGATGCCGCGGGCACGCTGCTCGACGCACTCGGGTGGACGGGCGACGCCGCACGCCGGGCCGGCATCGAGGCATCGCTGCGCGCCTGGCTCGAGGATCCTTCCGTCTCGGCGGCTGCCCTGCACGGCATGACGAGCGTGCTTGCCGCGCGCCGGCCGGGAGCGTGGTGGAACCCGTGGCTCGTCTCCGGCGAGCGCGCCGGCATGCCCGAGCGTTCGCGCACGGCCGACCGGTTCCGCGCCGCGCTCGCGTCGGGCGCCGGCGAGGAGCTGCCAGCCGACCCGCGCCCCGCCACGCGCATGCGCGGCGTGCCGCCGGACCTCGTCGACCGCTGGGTGCGCGTCTCGCGCACCGCGCTCGCGGCGCGACCGACGGGCGACCCGGCCGCACGCATCGCGGCTGCCGCCGCGCAGGTGGCGATGGTGGAAGCGGCGCGTCTCCTCGAGCGCGGCCGCCTGAGCGATGCGCAGGCGCGCATCGTGCAGGTGGAGGACCCGGACGGGATCGCGCCCGATGACCTCGACCGCTGGAAGGGACGGGTGGAGCGCAACCCGGGCCGCGCCGGCGGGGCTGACGGCAGGCTCGAGCAGGACCTGCGCGCTCGGCAGTCCGCGGACGACCGCGTGGCGTTCCTGCGCTCGCTCCGGTCGCGTTCCATCGGCGACCTGGGGCCGCTTGACGCAGCCACGCTTGCGCGCGAGGCGCTGGCGTCGCCCTCGCGTCCGCTGCGCGCGGCCGCGCAGGCCGTGGCCACCGACATCCTGCAGGATGGCCCGAACACGGTGGCCGCGCTCGCCGCCGAGGCGCATGCGGCCGCCGATGCCGGCGAGGTGGCGGCGCTGGCCGCGGCGATCGCCCGCCAGCCCGTCCCCCGCGGCTCCGACGCCGACCGGCGCGCGCAGTCGGCGCTTCTCCTCATGGACCACCACGCGGCGCTGGTTCCGGCGGAGCGGCACCGCATCGACTCGGTGTCGCGCGAGTTCACGTACTCCGCCAATGCGGTCGCCGCGGCGCTGGGCGGTCAGGGGCTCACGGGCGACGCCGCCCCGGAAGACGCGCTCGCGCAGTGGCTGGCCGCGCGGCAGGCCGAGTCGCGCGGCGTGCTGCCGCCGGCGGTGGCGGCACGGCTCGCCGCGCGCGCGGACGGGCGCCGCCGGATGGCGATGCCGGGGCCGCAGCGTGCCGTGGCCGAGCTGGTCTCCATCCTCGAGATCGACGCCGCCGTCGTCGCCGAGCGCGCGCCGCGGCTGCGCCCCGTCGTCGACGGGGTGGTGCGGCGCTCGGCGGCGGAGCGGGCCGCCGCGGCCGACGCCTTCGCGCAGCTCGAGAGCGCCTCGCGCGCGCTCCTGGACGTCGCGGTCGCCGGGATCGCGCCGGCGGCGGGAGGCGAGCCATGAGGTGGCCGCACCGTGCTTCCATGCTCGGCGCCGGGCTCCTGGTGCTTGCGCTCGGCATGTTCGGTGCCGCTGCGGGTGCGTCCTCGGGTGCGTCCTCGGACGCGTGGCGCGCGGAGCTTGCGCGCCGCCTGCAGGCGCTGCAGCCCGCTCGGCCGAGCGACTACATCGCGCTTGCCGAGGACGTGGTGGACCACGCCGCCGGGACGCCGACCCAGGACGCCGACCGGGCGCTGGCCCGTCGCCTGGCGGCCCTTGCCGGCGCGATCGACCCGCGCGGAAGCGGACGCAGCGCGGCGCTCCTCCTGGCCGAGCTTGCGCAGGCCGACGCCGACCGCGCGCGGATGGCCGCGGTGGCCGCGTTCCTCGATCCCGCCGCCGATGCCCGCGAGGCGGGCGCGATGGACTCGGATGCGGCGCTCTCGCTCGTGCGTGCGTTCTCGCACTACCGCCGTGGCGAGGCGCAGCGGGCGCGCGATGCGCTTGCGCGCGGGCAGGCCGCGGCGCTGCTCGACCGGCACCCGGAGATCCTGCAGGGCGGATCGGCGCGCTTCCGTGCCGACTGCGACGCGATGCGCACCTCGGGGCCGCCGGCCATGGGTGCCGAGCAGCTCGACGCACTCCAGGCGCTCACGGCCTCCGCGCTTGCGGGCGGCCCGCGCAGCTGGAGCGAGGCGATCGCGCAGGGTGGCCTGGCGCCCCTGGCCGAGGTCGACCTGGCCGACCCGGGGGCGGTGTTCGGGGTCGACCCCGCGGAGTGCCTCTGGCGCGACGGCGGCTGGGTCCGCGTGCCGCGTGCGCCGAAGTGACTCACCGGCCCGGAGGCAATCTCACGCCTTCGACAGGCCGTGCTCGAGGTCCGCGAGCAGGTCGTCGGGGTGCTCGATTCCCACGCTCAGCCGCACCAGCGAGTCGCTGATGCCCAGTTCCCTCCGCTGCTCGGGGGGCACGCTCGCGTGGGTCATGATGGCCGGGTGCTCGATCAGGCTCTCGACGCCGCCGAGGCTCTCGGCGAGGGCGAAGATCCGCACGTGCTCGAGGAAGCGCCGGCTCTCGTCGATCCCGCCCTTGAGGTAGGCGGTGATCATGCCGCCGCCCGCGGGCTGGCCGTCGAGGCGCAGCTGCCGCGCCGCGAGCGCGTGCTGCGGATGGCTCGCGAGGCCGGGGTAGGTGACGCGCGCGACCTTCGGGTGGCGCTCGAGCCACGCCGCGATCCGCGCCGCGCTCGCGCAGTGCTGGCGCATGCGCACCGCGAGGGTCTTGGCGCCGCGCAGCGTGAGGTAGGCGTCGAACGGGCCCATCACGCTGCCGATCGCGTTCTGCATGAAGCGGAGCTTCTCGGCCAGGGCCCTGTCGCCCGTCACCAGCGCCCCGCCCACGGTGTCGCTGTGGCCGCCGAGGTACTTGGTGGTCGAGTGCATCACCAGGTCGATGCCGTGCTCGAGCGGCCGCTGCAGCATCGGCGTGGCGAAGGTGTTGTCGCACACCGTGACCGCCCCGCACGCCTTGCCGATGCGCGCCACCGCGTCGAGGTCCACGAGCTTGAGCGTGGGGTTGGTGGGCGTCTCCACCCAGATCATGCGCGGGCGGTGCGCCTTGGCGGCGTCCTCCAGCCTGCCGGCATCCGTCATGTCCACGAACTCGACCTTCAGGCCCTGGCTGCGCTTGCGAACCCGGTTGAGCAGGCGGTTGGTGCCGCCGTACACGTCGTCCATGCACAGCACGCAGTCGCCCGCGTCGAGGAGCTCGAGCGCGGTGCCGATCGCGGCCAGCCCGCTTGCGAAGCAGAAGCCGCCGTTGGTGCGGTCGTCCGCATCCGACAGGCCCGAGCCCTCGATGCTCGCGATCAGCCGCTCGGCCGCGAAGCGCGTGGCGTTGTGGCTGCGGCTGTACTCGAAGCCCTTGTGGACGCCGGGGCTCTCCTGGACGAAGGTGCTGCTCGTGAAGATCGGGGGCATCACGGCGCCGGTCGCTGGTTCCGGGGACTGGCCGCCGTGGATGACGCGTGAATCGAGGTGGAGCTTGCCGTGTGCCATCGTGTTGCCCTTCAGCGCCGCTTCAGAGGAGCTGCTTGCGCAGGTAGTTGATGAGGTCGATCTTGGTGATGATGCCGTAGAAGGCCTTCTCGTCGGCAACGATGGCCACGCGGTCCGCGCGGAAGATGGGCACGAGGTCGTCGACCTTCGCGCCCGGCCGCAGCACCTCGAGCCGGCGGGTCATGAATTCCGACACCGGCTTGGCTCCCGCGCCCTTCGGATCCGCGATCAGCGCCATCAGCACGTCGCTCTCGTCGATGATGCCCTCGACGCGGTCGCCGTCCCCGAGCACCACCATCTGGCTCACGTTGTAGAGCCGCATGCGCTTGATCGCCTGCTGCAGGGGGATGCCGGGGGTGAGCGTGTAGTCCTCGCGGTCGAGGTGGCGGCGCGCGATCAGGTCGCGGAGGTCGCCCGACCTCGGCCGGTCGATGAAGCCGTTGTCGGTCATCCAGAAGTCGTTGAACATCTTGCTCAGGTACTTGGCGCCCGAGTCGCAGATGAACGTGACCACGTTGCGCGGCTCCTTCTGCTCCCGGCAGTAGCGGAGCGCCGCGCAGAGCAGGGTGCCGACGCTCGAGCCGGCCAGGACGCCCTCCTTGCGCAGCAGCTCGCGTGCCGTGTGGAACGCGTCGGCATCGGTCACCGTGTACGCCTTGTTCACGAGCTTCAGGTCGCAGATCGACGGCACGAAGTCCTCGCCGATCCCCTCCACGAGCCAGCTGCCGGGCTCGACGTGCTTCCCCTCGTTGACGAGCGGCGCGAGGATGCTGCCGGCGGGGTCCGCCAGGATGATCTGCACGTCGGGGTTGCGCGCGCGCAGGTAGCGGCCGACGCCGCTGATCGTGCCCCCGGACCCGACGCCCGCCACCAGCGCGTCCACCTTGCCGCCCATCTGCTCCCAGATCTCGGGTGCCGTGGTGCGCTCGTGCGCGGCGGCGTTCGCGGGGTTCGCGAACTGGTTGATGTAGAGCGTGTTGGGCCGCGACGCGGCAAGCCGGGCGGCGACGTCCTGGTAGTACTCGGGGTGGCCCTTGGCGACGTCGCTTCGCGTGAGCACCACCTCGGCGCCCATGGCGCGCAGGTGGCTGATCTTCTCGTCGCTCATCTTGTCCGGAACCACCACGCTCAGGGTGTAGCCCTTCTGCGCGGCCACCAGCGCCAGCGCCAGGCCCGTGTTGCCTGCCGTGGCCTCCACGATGTGCCCGCCCGGCTTCAGGCGGCCGTCCTTCTCGGCGGCCTCGATCATCTCCACCGCGATCCGGTCCTTGATCGAGTTGCCCGGGTTCATCGACTCCATCTTGACGAAGAGCCGGCACTTGCCGGTGTCGAGGCGCTTGATCTCGAGCATCGGCGTGTTGCCGATCATCTCCAG
>Ga0209358_10003649_pt1 | contig 11297 bp, 7 predicted proteins | sample LauGreFa1BDMLBSN_2_FD_187574 | JGI IMG/M metagenome (GOLD analysis project Ga0209358, IMG submission 187574) | Freshwater lake microbial communities from Lake Michigan, USA - Fa13.BD.MLB.SN (SPAdes) (version 2) | ecosystem: Environmental > Aquatic > Freshwater > Lake | place: Lake Michigan, USA...
ATACGATAATACTACAAAAAATCGTTCTCATCAGTTATAACATCTTTAACATTAAAAAGTAACAAATAAAATAAATTTTTTTTAATTTTATCCCAATATGAGACTTAAAAAACTATTCTTTTTTTTACTAATTACAATAAACACATTATGTTTACCTGCTCAAACATTACGCAAAGATATTGTTTGGCAAGGAATTAAACAAATAAGCGACGAAGATAAATCAATATTTTTTTTAAATTTTGAAAATGCTCTGTTAGATGCAGATAATTTTTATCTACCTACATACACAGATTTGTTAAAAGTAAATCAGCAAAATTTTGATGTTGAAGTTGTTAAATTTTCATATTCTAAAATTCCTTTAAGTAGAGAAGAATCAGTTGTTTTACAAGCCGAAACATCAATACCCGCGGAACCAGATATAAAAATTGGCGAATTAAAATCTGGCAATCAAAGTTTTATAAAATTTTTATTTGTACCAATAGTTTTTCAAAATGGTGAGTATTATAAAATTACTAATTTTAGTTTAACTTATACTACAAGTACTAAACCTAGTGTTCAATCTACTGAAAATACAACTCAAAATCAAATAATTAATGGAGTATGGCATAAATTAGGGATTGTAAATCGTGGTGTGCATAAAATTACCTATGAAAATTTAATAACTTGGAAAATTATTAATCAGCCAATTAAAAGTAATTTAATTGCTTTATTAGGAAATGAAGGAGGGATGAATCCTTATTTAAATAGTATGAGTCGTCCGGATTCCTTAGCTAAAATTCCAATATATTTAGTTGATGGTGGAGATAACGAATTTGGAATGAATGATTATTTTTTATTTTTTGCACACGATGCAAAACGTTTACAATTTACAGCCTCTTCTAGAAAAATAAGTGTAGAATTGAATGATTTTACGGATACCAATTTTGTTTTTTTAGGTTTTAATTCTGATTTTCAGAATATTATGCAGTCAGAATCTACTGAAATTTTGGATAATCCAATTGTGTTAACATCAGGAAACGATTATTATCATCATCAAAATCAATTATTAAATTTTATAAAAAGTGGAAGACAATGGGTTGGTGAAGATTTTTTATCGGCTAACCCAAGGATTTTTAATATCCATCTTAAAGATTTGATTACTACAATACCTGTAAAAGTTGATTATTCGGCTGCTGTTCGATCCAATGTTGGTTTAAGTGCAAATATTATGGAGTTGTTTGTAAATGATATATTAATAAGGACTATAGCATATCCTGCCATTAGTCCGATTTATTACAATGATTTTGCAAGATTTAATGATCAAAATTTTAGTGTTCTTTTTTCAAATGAGTTAGTAAATTTTAGTAACAAATATGCTCAACCCAATAATAACTCATCAGCTTGGATACATAAATTTACATTTAATTATAATAAAAATTGGGTGTATAGAAATGAGCCATTGTTTATTACAAATTTTGATTTTTATGGAAGTAACGATAATTTTTTATATCAAATCCAAGGTTTGAATACAAGTGATTTAGTACTTTTTAAAATAGATGATTTTCATAATGTTAAAAATATCAGCTTTAATTTAAATAATGATAAAGTTGAATTTTATCAAAAAGGAAACATTAATAATCAATATTTGATGTTAAATCCTTCCCAAAGTTATTCGGCAGTTTATAAAGCTCCCATCCAATTTGCCAATTTAAAAGAAAATTTTATAACACCAGAGTTCTTGATTATCAGTCATCCCGAATTTTTAAACGCTGCTAATGAAATTAAAAACATTCATGAAAATGAAGATAAATTAATAACAAGTGTTGTAAACGTTGAAGAAATTTATAACGAATTTAGTAGTGGAAGAAAAGAAGCTCCAGCAATTAGAGATTTTATTAGGTATTTATACAATAAGGATAAAAAATTACAATACGTTTTATTATTAGGAGATGCTTCACAAGATACTAAAAGAATAAATTCTACGCATATTAATCATATTCCAGTTTTTCAATCAGAGAATTCCTCAAGATTAACAGCTTCATTTGGTACAGATGATTTTTATGCTTTAATGGATTTAAATGAAGGAAATTTTGGCATTTTTGATCAATTAGATTTGGCAGTTGGTAGAATTCCTGTAAAAAATCAAAATGAAGCAAATAATGCTGTAGAAAAAATAAAAGAATATTACGGTTTAACCCCCGAATCTAAACAAAACCTATATAAAGATTGGCGGAACAAAATTCATTTTATTGCAGATGATGGAGATGGATTTGAACACATGCGCCAAGCAGAAAAACTTACAGTTTTGGTGGATACTACAATACGTAATTTAAACATTACCAAAACCTACATTGATGCTTTTCCAAAAGTTAGAACCATTACCAAAAATCAGGTTTTGGGAGCCGAAGAAAGAATACAAGATATGTTTAAAAATGGAGGTTTGTTAATAAATTATACTGGACATGGTGGTGAATACGGCTGGGCTTCAGAAAGAATTTTAACTAATTCTGAAATTATGCAAATGCGAAATTTATTTAGTTATCCTTTAGTAATGACAGCCACCTGTGAGTTTAGTAGATTTGATGATCCAAAACAAACTAGTGCAGGCGAAAATTTATTTTTACAAAACAAAGGTGGGGCAATTGCATTGTTTACAACAACACGATTAGTTTTTTCGATACCAAATTTCAGATTAAACCAATCGTTTTATGAAGTTTTAGCAGAAAAAAAACAAGATGAAGTAATTAGGTTAGGCGATTTGTTTAAAGAAACAAAAGTTAAAAATAATGGAGGAAATAATGATAGAAATTTTACACTATTAGGAGATCCTGCCATTCGATTTTCGTTTACTTCTCAAAAAGTAAAAACTAGTAATATTAAAGTGAATGAAGTAATTGTGGATACTATTAAAGCATTAAATACAGTAAGAATTTTGGGTGAAGTTGAAGGAAATGAAAGTTATAATGGTTGGTTAGAAATGAGTGTTTATGATAAAAAAGTTAATCGTACTTCTTTGGATAACGATAGAACTGGAGGAGGTTTTGATTATATTCAGCAAGAAAATATGCTAACTAAATCAATTTCGGATGTTAAAAATGGTAAGTTTGATATACAATTTAAACTACCTAAAAATACTCGTAGTGATTTTGGAATAGGTAAAATTACATATTTAGTTTACGGTAAAGAAAGTACTTATTCAGGCTTTAAAAATACCATTATTGGTGGAATAGATACTAATGCTTTAAATGATAAAATTGGACCGGAAATAGAAATTTGGTTAAATGATAGTACTTATACTTTTGGCTCCGCAATAGAGCCACAACCAATGTTAATAGCAAAATTGAAAGATCCATCTGGAATAAATTTAACATCGGAAGAAATAGGAACTAATATCATTCTAAAATTGAATAGTTCGAGCAATAACGAAAAAATTTTAAATCCATTTTATACACCAGCAACAAACGATTTTACAAAAGGAACGGTTCGTTTACAATTGAACGAAGTAAAAGAAGGAAGATATACATTAATTGTAAAAGCATCGGATAACTTAAATAATCCAGCAGAAGCCTTAACCGAATTTTATATTGCAGAAACGGCACCATTGGCTATTAAAAATTTAATTAATTATCCTAATCCATTTACTACCCAAACAGGGTTTTATTTCGAACATAATAATCCACAAAATGAAATGGATATTATGATTAGAATTTATACAATAACAGGTAGATTAATAAAAACTATTCGATATCAAACATTATCGGATGCGAATAGAGTTGGGCCAATTGACTGGGATGGTAGAGATGATTTTGGAGACCCAATTGGAAGAGGAGTTTACTTTTATAAATTAACTGTTAAAATGGGTGATCAAAACTTAGAACAAACCAATAAGTTGGTAATTTTGAAATAAACATAGAGCAACCTTTATTTAAATTTTCGTTAAAATAATGTTAAACCCTTAACTATGACAAAAAATAAATATTTTTTTACAGCAATTTTAATAATTGCAATAATCAGTTCTTGTATTCGCGATAGAGAAACCATTTGGGAAACTAGGTTAAAAGGACCAGTTGCAAAATCTACTTTAAGTATTGATAATATTTTAGGTTCAGATTATATTAAAACACAAGGTGATACAACGTTATCCTTAGTTTTCAAGCAAAATTTAAGCGAAATTAATACAGATAGCATTATTCAATATTCTGATACAACCATAACTTTTGGGGCAAGTTTACAAACCTTAGATTTAGAAGATTTAAGTTTTTCATATTCCATAACTATTGAGGAATTATTATTGCAAGCAGGGTTTAATCAATCCTTACTTAATTTATTTTTTACCAATCCTATTCCAGTAAATATTCCTGGTAACACCTTAACAGATGCATTAAGCAATATAATAGAAAACTCTACATTATTTCAATCTGTAGATATAGAATCGGGTGTGGTGGAATTAGAAGTAATTAATAATTTACCTGTTGATATCACAAATATTGATTTTTCGATTAATAATGCTGTTCCAAGCAATACAGATTTATTGTATAGTAAAGTAATACCCTTAATTGCAAAAAACACTACTTATATAGATGTTGCGGTTTTAGATGATAAAACAATATATTCTTCCTTAGAGATTAAGATTAATTCTATGAGTATAGTTGGGGCAACAGGTGTAATTTTAAATCGAAACCAAAAAATTACAGCAAATATTAAAGTAAAAAATGTAAAACCCAAAAAAGCTACTGCTGTTTGGCCAGCACAAGATATAATGGATACTACAACTTTGGGAACACTTGATAACACCAATTCTGGAGTAAGTATTAAAGAAATGATTGTAAAAACAGGCGAAGTATATGTTGAAGCGTTAAGTTCCTTAGAGGATACATTGTATTTAACGTATGAAGTACCTCATTTAATATCTAATTACGGTACTGGTTCTTCATTAGTGTTAACTGCAAAAATTCCGCCTTCTCAAAATGGTGAGTATGGCAGAATTACAAAAGTGCTAGATTTTTCGGATTATTTATTTAAATTAAATGGTTTTGGTATTGATGGGAATGTCCCTGATACTGTTAATGTTTTTTACCAAAGAATTAGAGGACGAATTGAATATACTGGACAAATGAAAACTTTAAGTAAAAATGATACTTTATTAATAGTTGCTGGTATTAGAAATGTAGTTCCGCAAAAAGTTTTAGGATATTTCGGTAATTCGGTTCAAAAAATTGGCCCAGATGAATTAGAAATAGATGTGTTTGATAAGGTTAAATCTGGTAAATTATTTTTAGATGATGTAAAAATGTCCATAACATTAAACAATGGAATTGGAGCCAGTGCTAAAGCAAAAATAAACACATTGCAATCTATTGATAAAGAAGGTAATATAGTTGATTTAAATGTGCAAAATAGTGGTGAATTTACAGTGAATAAAGCTACAGATAAAAACACTATGGATTTTAATGACCCTGTAATTTTTTCGGCGAATCAACATATTTTAAACAAAGCCAATACACCAAATATTACTGATTTTGTAGGTAATTTCCCTAAAAAAATAAGATACGAAATGGAGTTTGCGTTAAATGATGGTTTAGCAGTTCCTAGTGTTCAATCCATTGTAAGTAATCCACCAAATTTTTTATACGATGATAAATTTTTAAATGGAGATTTAGAGGTAGAGATTCCATTACATTTTTTAGCAGACAGCTTAGTTTTAATTGATACATTAGATTTTACATACAATACAAGTATAAATGAAGATATTAAAAAAGGAAATTTTGGTTTAGTAGTTAAAAATTCCTTTCCATTTAACGCGTTTATTACATTGGTAACCTTGGATAATTCGGGGAATATTTTGGATACAATTTTAGTTAAAGGCAGTATTTTAAAAGCAGAAACTAATGTTAACGGAAAGATTTCTAATGCAGTAAAATCTTTTATTCCTGTTCAATTGGATTTAGAGGGAATTGATAATTTACAATTTGCCAATCGTATAATTGCCACTATAGGTTTCCACACGGGTGAATCTAATAATCCGGAAATTAAAAAACACAAAATTTACAGCGATTATAAGTTGGATGTTGTTTTAACAGCGCAATTGAGTTTACAAATTAAAAATTAGATATGTATTTTAACTATAGGTTTTTAGGTGTTTTTGGCTTATTTTTTTTAATAAGCAATTTGAATGGTAATGCGCAAGATGTTTGGTCGCCTTTACAATTGGCAGATTCTAGTAATCAAATCAACTCTATTAATTCTGGATTTATTCAAAGTAGTGGCATTCAAAATAGCTTTGTAAATAAATTTTTATGGGGTGGATTTATTGAGGATGATTTAAAACAAAAAAGTTTAGATATTCATAAAAGTCCATTTAATTACCTCGAGGCACAAGCCAATCTTGGAATTTCTTATCAAAGTGCGTTACAAAAAAATTGGTTTTGGGGTTTAAATTACAACTATGCACAAAATAATTACGCTAAGTACACTACAGATTTATTTCATTTGATTTTTAAAGGAAATGAAAATTTAGAAAAAGCCGATTTACAAAATATTCAGTTTTTTAATTTAGGATTAAATCAAGCAGGATTTTCCATTGGGAAACAAATAAAAAACAATTCTTCGCTAATCCAATTTTTATTTAATCCCTATTTAAATGTAGCTAATCAGTTTAATCAATTTGATATAAACGGAATTTTAAACACCTCTAATTTGGGCGATGAAATCAATTTCACTGGTAATATTAAACAATATCAATTAACTAAACAGGGAATAGGCGCTGGATTAAATTTTTCGTTTTTTTATCAAAAAAATAAAAATTTGTGGCGATTAGATTTAAAGAATTTGGGATTTGTACAGATACAAACTGATGAAACTCAAAATAAAAATCAAATTACAACATTTACGGGAGTGGAGATTGTAGATATTTTTGCTTTCGAAAACGCTCAGCCCAATTTGGATAATTTTACAGATACCTTAATACAAACTAAATCGCTTACTAAAAATATAATTACGCCTTTTTCGGTTCAATTAAGTAACGATTATTTAATAAGTAATAACCACTCTATTCGTTTAAGTGGTAGATATTTTAATGCACCAAACTATTTACCGCAATTTAGTTTGGGCTATACTTATCAAAAAAGTATTTTACAAACAGGCTTTAATCTAAGTTTTGGAGGTTATACATCTATTATGGCAGGTACATATTTAGGAGCAAATTTCAATAATTTTAAAATAGGTATAGCAAGCAACAATATTTTAGCTTGGTTTATGCCACAAAACACTCAATCTCAAGCTCTATTTTTACAATTAAAGTATAGTTTTAAATAAATATTTTGCACAACTCAAGTTTTGTAGTTTTACTTTTAAAATTAGCTTTACATTAAGTTTTTTAAAATTATATAATCTAGTCTTTGAATTAGTTATTTTTAAATTTTCAATAGCTGTAATTTTATTTAAATATTTCAGGTGTTTTTAAATTTTATTGCTAACTAGGAATTCAATTCCTAATTTTACAAAATGAAACAAATCGTTCGCGAAATAATGCCAAAAGTACTGGAATCAATGGGGAAATTTCATATTGTGGGTATAGTAGGTCCTAGGCAATTAACCAAAGCAGTTTAGGAAACGAATTGGGATTAGATAATAAAACCATCAATTCATGGATGACCCTTCTAGAGGCTTCGTTTATTGCCTTTCGATTGCCTCCTAATCATACAAATTTTAGCAAACGAATTGTAAAAACACCTAAAGTTTATTTTTACGATACAGGATTATTAGCCTATTTGCTTGGAATTAGGACAGTACAAGATGTTCAATTACATTTTGCAAAAGGACAGCTTTTTGAGAACTTTATAATTTTGGAAAAAATGAAAAGGTCCTTGAATTATAAAACGCGTGAAACTATTATTTTTGGCGAGATTCCTCGGGTAATGAAGTGGATTTGTTGGTTGAAGATGGTTTGAAATTATACCGAATAAAGATTAAAATAAGCTTTTAATTCGTTTAATTCTTAAAAGCTTTTTAATCTAGTTTACGGCATTAACCATTGTAAATTTTAAAATTCGTTTATCTCATTTTAAAATACAATTGGTATTATAGGTGTGCTTACGCACGGTTTTTTTATTGGAAGTGTTAGTAACTCCTTGTCCTCGGGCGGCTGCAAGCCGGAGTGGGGAATATATTGTTTAGGTATAATTATGGGGAATCAATTAAGATAATTTGATTTTAGACGTATAAATAATTTTTAATCTTTATTCGTTATAAGTGTAGCAATCTACTAATTAAAAAAGGCTGCAATTTATGGGCAGCCTTTTTTGTTTAATCTTCTTCAAATTCTAATTCGGCATCTTTTTCCCAAATTTCCATTTCGCAGGGTTTGCAATTAAACTTCAATTTGTATTGATTTTCGCCGTGTTTTAACGTTAGAGGTTCTACTAATTTTTCGCCCATGGTATCGCGTTGAAATTTAGGACATTTTCCTAATTCGTATTTCACACAATATTTGGTAGTCATTACGCGTGCTTTTCCAGGGTCCCATTGTAATTCAAAAGCTTTTTCAATTTCCGTTACACCATGTCGTTCGTAAAATTTTCGAGCTAATTTATTCGAAACATTGTACATAAAATCCAGTTTTTGAACAGGATAAGGGTGATTCGTTTTAGTAATTTGGAATTCTTCAACCTTATAGTTTTCTACTCTAATATTCACCAGCTGCTCCAAAGCCATTCGGCGTAATTCGTTAATTTTAGAAATCGGTAAAAACCAATTCGATGAAAATTCTACCTCAATTTTATCCGCCATAAAAGGCGTGTTACCAGTTTTACCTAAATTAGTTTTAATATTAGGAATAATCGATTCGTTGTTTTTAGTAAGATCTTTTGCAAATTCTATTTCCGAAACACTTATATGTTCATCTTCATCTTTAACAGTTAATTTAAAACCATTTGCGGTTTCTGTTAGCAACATTTCCACACTAATTTTTCGGATTGCGCTATCTTCACGTTCAACTAACTTATTAAAAGCCGCATCACTATTTCGTGAAATGAGTGTGCCAATAGGGATAAATTTTAGCATGTTAGGGTAAACAATTCCGTTTTCAACAGTGTTTACTTGCACACCATCTGCTTCGCCATTTTCGTTTACAAAGTATAACCCATCTCCGTTATTTAACTTATCTGCATTTTCAATTTTGTAACCTTTACCAGTAACTTCTAATAATTTACCAATTACTTGACCTTTAGATTTTGGACTTTCCCACGAACCAATTTTTGCTTTTCGTTCGTTTACAAAATAATCGGTATATCCACGATTAAAACTTCTATCCATTTGAGCTTCAAAGTTATAAATAGTTTTGCCCGATGAAGCTTTAGTGTACTTTTCATTATTTTCTAAAAAAGCATCTAATCTTTTTCGAAGATAAGACACATTATTTTTAACGTACACTACATCCTTTAATCTTCCTTCAATTTTAAACGAAGTAATGCCAGCTTCAATTAAATTAGGTAATTGATCACTTAAATCTAAATCTTTAATGGATAATAAATGACTGTTTTCGATTAAAACATCCCCTTTTCCATCCGTTAAACTGTAGGGTAAACGGCAGTTTTGTGCACATGAGCCTCTATTTGCACTACGTTCCCCGCCAGCAATACTCATGTAACAATTTCCACTAAAGGATACACATAAAGCCCCCGAAACAAAAAACTCTAATTCAACATCTGTAGCTTCACGAATTTCGTTAATTTGAGATAAGTTTAATTCTCTAGCCAAAACCACACGTTTCATTCCAGCATCTGCTAAAAACTTAACATGTTTAGGGTCGCGGTTATTGGCTTGTGTACTCGCATGTATTACGATTGGCGGAATATCCATTTCCATAATTGCCATGTCTTGCACAATTAAAGCATCTACTTTTATTTTATACAATTCATGTATCAATTGTCGGCAGGTTTCCAACTCATTATCGTATAAAATAGTATTTAAAACCACAAAAACTTGAGCTTTAAATAAATGAGCATATTGAACTAATTGAGCAATATCTTCAACAGAATTTGTTGCATTGGAGCGTGCGCCAAATAAAGGAGCACCAACATAAACAGCATCAGCACCAGCGTTTATGGCAGCTATACCTTGATCTAAATTTTTCGCAGGAGCGAGAATTTCAACTTTCTTTTTCATAACGGTTGCAAATTTCCATTAAATATTGCATTTAAGCAAGTAGTTTAAATCGAGGAAATCTATTTTTTATATGCTAACAATATATATTTACTTAAAAAGTAAAATTTTTGTAGGGTATTTTTTAACTTTAGCCAAAAAATTATGTTGAAGGTACAAATTATAAATGGGCCCAATTTAAATTTGTTGGGTAAAAGAGAACCCGAAATTTATGGAAATCAGAGTTTTGAAGATTTTTTTAAAATTTTACAAAACGATTTTAAAAATTTGGAATTGCATTATTTCCAATCGAATACCGAAGGAGAGTTATTAAATAAAATACACGAAATAGGTTTTACTTTTGATGCCATAATTATAAATCCAGGTGCCTATACACATACTTCTATTGCTTTACGCGATGCTATTTCTGGTGTAAAAACTCCTGTAATTGAAGTGCATATTTCTAATACCCACCAACGTGAAGAATTCAGGAAAAAATCATACGTGAGCGAGGTGGCTAAAGGTGTAATTATAGGTTTTGGATTAAACTCGTACCGTTTGGCTTTACAATCTTTATAAATCCCATTTTGGGTAAATCATTTTAAATGAAAAAAAAAATATATTTAATTGATGCATTTGCTATTATTTACCGAGCGTATTTTGCATTTGGAAACAATCAGCGTTATAACTCTCTAGGTTTAAATACTTCGGCTACATTAGGTTTTACCAATTCATTATTGGATATTTTAAATAATCAAAAACCCGATTATATAGGTGTGGCTTTTGATCCTTCTGGAGGAACATTTAGAAATGAAATTTTTCCAGAGTATAAGGCAAACCGACAAGAAATGCCAGAGGATATTCGTAAAGCAATACCTTATGTTAAAAAAATTGTAGAAGGATTTAATATTCCAATTATCGAGGTAAAGGGTTTTGAGGCAGATGATGTGATTGGTACTTTGGCTAAAAAAGCCGAAAAAGAGGGGTTAGAAGTTTATATGATGACACCCGATAAGGATTATGCACAGTTGGTTACCGAAAATATTAAAATTTACCGACCAGCTAATGGCGGTAAACCTGCTGAAATTTGGGGAATTAAAGAAGTAAAAGAAAAATTTGAGGTAGAACCTATACAAGTTATTGATGTTTTAGGTATGTGGGGCGATAGTGTGGATAAT
>Ga0209358_10003653_pt1 | contig 11292 bp, 6 predicted proteins | sample LauGreFa1BDMLBSN_2_FD_187574 | JGI IMG/M metagenome (GOLD analysis project Ga0209358, IMG submission 187574) | Freshwater lake microbial communities from Lake Michigan, USA - Fa13.BD.MLB.SN (SPAdes) (version 2) | ecosystem: Environmental > Aquatic > Freshwater > Lake | place: Lake Michigan, USA...
TATAATCAATGTTGGTTCTGTAGTGGGGGTTAATGGTAACGCTGGTCAGGCAAATTATGCAGCATCTAAAGCAGGTATTTATGGTTTTACTAAATCCGTTGCAAAAGAATTGGGCTCACGTAATATTCGAAGCAATGCAATTGCTCCAGGATTTATTGCTACCGAAATGACGGAAGTTTTAGATGAAAAAGTTGTAGCAGAATGGGTTAAAAATATCCCGTTACAAAGAGCAGGTCAACCAGAAGATGTAGCTAATTTATGTGTTTTCTTGGGTTCAGATCAATCTTCGTATATCACCGGACAAGTGATAAACATTTGTGGAGGTATGGTAATGTAAAATAAAATAAAGGGTTGATATTTAGTCAACCCTTTTTAATACAGTTTAAATGTTTACTCAAATTCATTTTTTGTGGCTATTACCTTTACTGCTTTTGGCAGGTTTTATTAGCTATTTACTGTATTTTTATAAAAATAAATCACTTAATCCAAAAGTTAAAATAGTACTGTTTTGCTTAAGGTTTTTATATTTATCGCTAATAGGTGTCATTTTATTACAGCCTTTTTTTATTTCTCACAAATCAACCGAATACCCTTCTAGAGTAATTTTAGCTGTAGATGTTTCTAAATCCATCCCTTTAAAATCAGATACAAATATAATTTTAAAAAAAATCAAGGAGTTTTCTTCCTATGATTGGAAAAATTTAAAGTCTGAAATAATGTATTTTGGCGAAAATACTTCGGACACTTTTGATGGTTATCAACAATCCTTTACCAATATTCAACAATTGGTTCAACATATTCAGCAATCTTATCCAGCATATTCAGTTCCTCACATAGTTTTAATGAGCGATGGAATTATAAATAGTGGTAACGAATTAAAATATATCCAAACGGATGAAAATAAAATACATACAATTTTACTAGGTGATAGTACTTTGTATCCTCAAATAAAAATTAATGCAGTTTATCATAATAAAACTGCTTATTTAAATAATGAATTTACATTAGGTTACGAAATAAATTTTCAAAAATTTAAAGGCCAAAATACAGTGTTAAAATGGTATTTTTCGGATACGATACAACAGCAAAAACAAGCAGAAATTCGTTTGGATAAACAGCTTATTTCGGGCGATTTAGTTTTAAAAGCTAAAAAAAGTGGTTTGCAAAAAATTAGTTTAGAAATTGTAAACCAAAAAGGTAAATTGCTTCAAAAACAAGAAAGTTTTATAAAGGTTATTGATAATAAAAAAAATATTATTGTAGTTTACAACAGCCCGCATCCAGATGTGGCTGCTATACAAAGTGCTTTAGAGAATTTCAAGAATTATTCGGTAAAAATTTGCGCTACAGAAGGTTTAAAAATGGATGAATTGATTAAGCAAAATTTAATCATTTTTGTAGGTATACCCAATGCTGAAACTTGGAAAATGATAGAAAAATCCAAAACTAATTTACTTTTATTTCCAACACAAGTAACAAATGTAAATTTACAAAACACCTTCGTTAATATCCAATCTAACAACAAAAAATCCGATGAAGTTTTTGTTTCAAATGCTAATCAAAGTTATTTAAAATTAGATAATTCAAGCATAGTAAAATTGCCACCAGTGTACAAATTAAATGCAAATTATAATTTAAAGGGAGATAAAATTACAGTTTGGAATTGTAGATATGGGAATGTAGAAACCGATAAACCTTTGTTGCAATTTTCAACTGTAAATCAACAAAAAATAGGGGTGTTTTGGGCTAGTGGAATTTGGAGATGGAACTTAACTGCAGATGAAGAACAAAAAAAAGTATTTCAATCTTGGATCAATCAGTTAACAGCCTATTTAACAGTGGATAAACAAAACGAACGATTACAGGTGCAACACAAAGATTGGTATTACGAGAACGAAAAAATTTTATTTAATGCTTGGTCGTATTTTAAAAATTTAGAATTAAATAAGGAGGCGGAGTTAGAGTTAACAATTCAAAATAAAAAAAATAAAAATTCATATAAATTATATTTTCAGCAAAATAAATATGTTGTTCCTATACAAAATTTAAGCGCTGGGGAATATACTTATAAATTGCAAAGTAATTATCCAAAGGATACTTTATCTGTAAAAGGAAAATTTGTAGTTAGTGAGCAAAATATCGAGTTTATGGATACACAAGCAAAATGGAAAGATTTACAACTTTTAAGCTCTAAAACTTTGGGAAAAAGTATTTTACCTGAAAAATTATTTGAACTTTTAAACGAAATTAATGAGAGTGAATACCCAATTATTGAGAGTACTGTGGAGAAAAAAATAAGTATTTTAGATTATTATATATTATTTTTAATCATTATAGTTTTATGGTTTGCCGAGTGGCTTATTCGTAAATTTTATCTTTCCATTTAAAGTTACTTGTTTTAATTATGAGCAAACCAAAATTAGTAGTTTTAAGCGGTGCAGGTATTAGTGCCGAAAGCGGGATAAATACTTTTAGAGGTGCAGATGGTTTATGGGAAAATCACCGGATTGAGGATGTTGCTACTTTTGATGCATGGTTTAAAAATAGGGAGTTGGTAAATCGTTTTTACAACGAGCGTCGCAAACAATTACTGGAGGTTAAGCCTAATACGGGCCATTATAATTTAGTAAAATTAGAGGAAAAGTTTGATGTTACCATTATAACTCAAAATGTAGACGATTTACACGAAAGAGCTGGTTCATGCAATATTATTCATTTGCATGGCGAGTTAAAAAAAATTCGAAGTGTAATTGATGAAAATGAAGTGATGGAATTAGATGGTTGGAAATTAACACCTCAACATATTTGTAGTAGAGGTAAACCTATGCGACCGCATATTGTGTGGTTTGGCGAAATGGTTCCTATGATTACGGTTGCTGAAAAAATTTGTACTCAAGCGGATATTTTAGTTGTAATTGGTACAAGTTTAAATGTGTATCCTGCGGCTAATTTAATTTATCATGTTCCTCAAAATTGTAAATTGTTTTTAATCGACCCTAATGCCAAAGAGTTTTCGTTTAATTTCCCCATACAAACCTTTGCTTGCACAGCATCGGAGGGAACCCAAAAACTATTGGAAATTTTAATGCGTAAAGAATTTTAAAAAAACTATGCAAAAAGTTTTATTAATATACACTGGTGGTACTATTGGGATGATACAAAATCCCGAAGGTTTTTTAGAACCTGCTAATCAAAGTTCTATTTTAAAATATTTACCTGATTTATCGATTGATGTTGATTTTATTTCTGTTTCTAAAATTCAGGATTCGGCTGATGTTCATTATCCCGATTGGTTAGAATTGTGTGAGTTAATCGAAAAAAATTACGAAAAGTATTGCGGAATGGTAATTTTGCACGGTACGGATACCATGACGTACACTGCAAGTGCCTTAAGTTTTATGTTGCAAAATTTACAAAAATCTATTGTTTTTTCGGGCTCGCAATTGCCTATAAGTGCTAGCCGTACGGATGCGAGAGATAATTTAATTACGGCTATACAAATTGCAGCAGCTTATCAAAATAATACTGCGGTGGTACAAGAAGTATGTATATTTTTCGAAAACGAATTGTTACGTGCCAATCGAAGTGTAAAATACCACAGTGAAAACTTTAATGCTTTTAAATCGCCCAATTATCCTAGTTTGGCAAACAGCGGAATTCAGTTAAAATTCAACGAAAGTAAATTACTAAAAAACTTCTCAAATAAATCATTAGAAATAGAAACATCAATGGAGGAAAAAGTGGCTTTGTATGTGGAAACACCCACTATTCACCCTTCGTTTATTCAGCATATTTTTGATATTCAAAATTACAAAGGTGTAATTATGGAGTTGTATGGTAGCGGTAATTTTAAAATTAACGATTTTACCCTACAGCAAATACAAAATTTTATTCATAAAGGTGGAGTTGTTCAGGTAATTTCTCAGTGTATCAAAGGTGGAGCAAAATTGGGCGAATATCAATCGAGTAATATTTTAAAATCCATGGGTGTTTTGGACGGCAAAGACCAAACCCGATCGGCAAGTATTTGCAAAATGATGCACGTTTTAGGGAAAAACATCCCTTTATCCGATAAAAAATCTTTACTTAGCCAAAACCTAAAAGGGGAAATTACAATTTGATTTTATATAGATTTTAACAGTAAGTTTAATTAAGATTGCTTATTTTTACCGAAAAATTAATCAAGATACATTTTTATGGAAAAAATTGCAATTTTAGGTGGTGGAAATATAGGTATGGCTTTGGCGAGAGGTTTGGTAAAATCTGGTAAATATTCTAAAGAGCAAATTACTATAACACGCCGAAGAAAAAAGAATGTTGATGCTATTGCAGCTGAGGGATTTGTTGCTTTACAAAGTAATGCTGAGGCTGTTATAAATGCTGATATCATAGTTTTGGCAATTTTACCTCAAACTTTAAATGAGGTTTTAGATGAAATTAGAGATAGTGTAAACCACGAGCAGTTATTTATAAGTGTAATTTCGGGAGTTTCTACTCAAGATGTTAAGGATTATTTAAAAATGAATGTTCCTGTGGTACGTGCTATGCCTAATACGGCAATTTCTATTCAGGAATCCATGACATGTATTGCTGCTAAAACTTTAGATTATAGCTACATCGAAAAAACAGATCAATTGTTTCAAACTGTTGGTGATACAGTAGTAATAGATGAGGATAATATGACTGCTGCAACAGCTTTGTGTGCATGTGGTATAGCTTTCTTTTTAAGATTTATTCGCGCAGCTTCGCAAGGTGGTACCGAAATCGGATTCCATAGTCATGATGCCCTAAAAATGGCTGTTCAAACCGCTTTAGGAGCAGCATCATTATTACGTAAAAACGAATCGCATCCAGAAGATGAAATTGACAAAGTTACTTCACCAAAAGGTTGTACTATTGCTGGATTAAACGAGATGGAGCATCAAGGATTTAGTTCATCGTTAATTAAAGGGATTATAACATCATATAATAAAGCTGGGAATTTATATTCTGAAAATAAACAATGTTGTTAATTTAATAAAGAATTAAGAAGAGCTGTTGTATAAACAGCTCTTTTTTTGTTGATTATGAGTATTAAAAATACCATCGTAAAATTATTATCCAACTTTTTAAAATGGCGTGTTAAACATTTAAGCGACCGAAGATTTTTGGTGCTTTTAAGTTTTATAATTGGTGTTGCTGGTGGAATTGTAGCAAGTATTTTAAAAACCCTGATTCATTTTATTGAAAACTTAATTCATAGTAAATATTTTAGTGGATTACAAAATCTTTGGTATTTTGCTTTCCCTTTAATTGGTATTTTTATCAGTTTAGTTTTTATTCGTTATATAGCTAAAAATAGATTGCCAGAAGGAGTAACTTTAGCATTATATAGTATTGGTAAAAACAATGGTGTTATAAAAAGATTACACATGTATGGACATGTTTTTACTAGTGTTTTTACTGTAGGATTTGGGGGTTCGGTTGGATTGGAGGGACCTAGTGTTGCTACAGGTTCGGCAATTGGTTCTAATATTGGTCAGTTGTTTCATTTAAATAATAAGCGTAAATCTTTATTAATTGGTTGCGGAAGCGCAGCAGCTCTCTCTGCATTATTTAACGCTCCAGTTGCAGCAGTAATTTTTGTTTTAGAAATTATTTTATTAGAATTAAAAATTGCATTTATTATTCCGTTACTTGTTTCATCCGTTACAGCAACTTTAATATCTAAAGTTTTAATTGGTGATGATTTGTTATTTAATTTTGGTGAATTAGCGCCAATTGTTTTAAAAGACATACCATTTTATATCATTTTAGGTGTTTTTACAGGTTTTTTGGGTGTGTATTTTTTAAAAACTAGTTTAAAACTCAATTCTTTTGCTTTAAAATTTGGTAAATATCGCTCTAGTTATCTTTTTTTTGGAACATTTTTAGGGTTAATTTTAATTTTATTTCCTACTCTTTTTGGCGAAGGTTATTATACTTTAAGGAGTTTATTAAAAAATCAGGATTTTATTTTAATAGAAAAAAGTATTTATGGAACTATTCCATATATCAGAGATTTAATTTACGAGCAATGGTTTTTACTTTTGTTTTTAGTAGCCTCATTGTTTTTAAAAGTATATGCAGGTAGTTTTACAAGATTAGCAGGAGGTTCTGGTGGAGTTTTTGCCTCCACACTTTTTATGGGTGGATTAGCTGGTTTTATTCTTTCCAGATTGGTTAATTTAAGTAATTTTGATATTAATTTACCCGAAAATAATTTTATTTTAGTTGGTATGTCTGGTGTGTTAGCAGGTGTAATGCACTCTCCTTTAACAGCAATTTTTTTAATTGCCGAAATTACTCAAGGATATGAATTGTTTATTCCGCTAATGATAGTTGTTGCAATTTCTTATGGTAGTGCTATTAATCATTCTAAGTTTAGTTTTTATACAAGAAATTTAGCAGAAAAAGGCAATTTAATTGCACATGATAGAGATAAAACATTATTAACAGAAATTGGGGTATTAAAAGTAATTGAAAAAGATTTGATATGTGTGCATGAGGATGGAACTTTAAAAGATTTAATCCAAGCTATTTCAAAGAGTAAACGAAATATTTTTCCAATAATTAACTCGGATGAAGAGTTGATGGGTGTAATTTTATTAGATGATGTACGCCATTTAATTTTTAAACCAGAAAATTATGGAATAGAATTAAAAGCGCTTATGCATCCGCCACCTGCATTTGTAAATTTTGATGAACATTTAGATACAGTTATGGATAAATTTGATTCTACAAACGCATGGAATTTACCAGTTTTAAAAGATGGTAAGTATTATGGGTTTTTGTCTAAATCTAAAATTTTTACTGTGTATAGAGATAAATTGTCTTGTAGTAACGATATTGATTTTTAAATAATTTTCAAGATAGTTTATTTCTTGATATAATAAGTGCTAAAGCTACAATGTTTTTAATTTATCATATAAAAACTTTTTGGCTGTAATTTCTTTTCCATTGTCATAAACTATTTTGTATTCGGTTCCTGTCATTGATGATTTTGATGCAATTTTATCAATAAAATCTTCAGCAGTTTTAATACTGTTTCCTGCTTTGTTCCATTTCATTTTAAGATGTTTGGACGCAGTTTCTGCATCATACAAAGTTCCGTTACGATTAAATTGAGCTGTTTTTAAATTTTGAATAGATAAGATTAATTGCTCAATTTTTTCATTTTCTGTTAAATTTTTCTTTTTAACTTGACCAAAAGTTATAGAATTTAGTAAAAGTGAAATGAATAAAATAGATAGGCTTTTGCTTAGCATAAAATGAATTTTGAAATAAAGATTAAAGGCTGGTTTCCCAGCCTTTAATCTATCTATATAATGTTACAGTTCCAACTCTTTCTTTTAGTTCGTTTTGAAATTGATCTCGATAAACTAATTTCCAAACATACACATCAATTTGTTGAGAAACACCGCTTCCCCCTAAAACAGTACCATCCCAACCTTTGTAAGGTTCAAAACTTTCCCAAATTAAAGTACCCCACCTATTAAATATCATAAAATGATAATCATCAGCAGTTATATTTCTTCCTGTAGGGAAAAAAGTATCGTTTAAATCATCTCCATCAGGAGTAAAAGCATTAGGGATATAAACAGTTGCAAAATCCTGAATAATAATTGGTTTAACAATTGAATCTCTACAACCATTGGCGCTGGTTACTAATAATTTTACATCTATAGTATCTGCTTTATCACTTGAGATATAAACTATTGGTTCAAAATCCGTTCTTGGGTCAATAATATTTCTTTCAAATGTCCAAGAATGATTAACAGCGCCTGAAGAGTTATTGGTGAATCTTAATGCGCCATCTAAAACTGATAATGTATTTGGACTCCAAGTAAAATCAGCATTAGGATAAGGATTTGCAGTAATATAATTTTCTTTAGTTTCAGAATTAGTACATCCATTTGAATAAGTATTTGTTAATGATACCGTAAAACTTCCACTGGTATTGTATGTGGTGGTGGTGGTTGCTAAAGCATTACGCTGAGAACCATTTCCAAATGTCCAAACACTACTAACAGCATTTCCTGCACTAGCACTAACAGTGATATCTCTAAAAGTTTCTGTAAAACCAACGCATCCATTTATAATTTCCGCTTGGAAATTTACATCTGGAACAAATTTTACTTCAAACTCAATAGTATCTGCTACTCTACAAATTTCGTTAATGGTATTGATAATGGTGTATCTTCCACTATCCACTACAAATAAAGTTCCGGAAGAATTAACATCACCGCTCCAAACACCTACATTTGCTGCGTTAAATGTAACTTCATTTGCTTCTCCTAAACAAATAGCATTTTGCGGAATTATGTTAGGATTTTTAGGTCCGCGTACATCAATATCAATAGTGTCTGCAGTTTTACAAAATCCATCTATAGTATAATAAATACTATAAACACCTGGATTTAAACCTCCAGGATTAAATACGCCATTGGATGCATTGGTTAAACCACCATTATTACTACTCCAAATACCACCTGTTCCAGTTGTAACTAAATTTACAACAGAATCTGTATTACAATAAGGTCCAACTTGAGAGATAGTTGCCACTGGTTGAGCAATAACATTCATGATTCGTTGTTTTGAATTACTACATAAACCAACTGTAACATTATATGTAATTGTGTTAGCTGTTGGGTTGGCATTTGTTCCCTTGTTAGCAATTGCCGGGTTAAAATTGTTTCCTACAACACCTAAGCCACTCCATGTTCCTCCTGTAGGTGTTACATTTAATACTTCCGGACTGTGATTATCACAAAATATTGTATCGAAATTAAAAGTAATAACAGGCATTGGATCAATTTTAACAACAATTGTATCTGATGCAGGGCAAGCACCTGCAAAACTATATCTTAATCTAAAAGTACCCGCACCAGTTGTAGTGGGTGTTAAAGTTCCGTTTGTTGTATTAAATCCATTTAAATTTGCAGGAATACTTTGCCAAACACCATTAGGTTCTGCAGTGGTTAAATTTACCAAAGGTCCATCAATACATTGTTTAATAGTATCTCCGTTGTTAGATGTTATTGCTGGATTAGGTGTTCTGTTTACAACAATTTGTTTGGTATCCACATCTCCACAACTTCCAGGAATAGTGTAGGTGATATCAAAAATACCATCGCCGGCAATTTTAGGATAAAATCTTCCTGTAGTAGCATTTATACAATTGCCACAACTAGCGCTCCATGTTCCTTCGGTGTTATTTGGACGAGTAATTTGAACAGAATCTACATAGTCACAAACAGGATTAGGTTGAGTAATTGTAGCATCCAACTGATTAGTTGTACTAATCCAAACAGAATCTTTTCTTTCACAAGGATTAGGCTGCGTATAAATTAATAGAACATTGTTAACCATTGTTGTTTTATTATTCGTTAATAAATTCAGGTCAATACTAATATTGGTTCCATTTTGAATAACTGCTGCGTTATTCCATGTACCACCAGCTTCTGCAACAGTAAATGTTGGATCGGCTTCTAAAACACAAACGGTTAAGCTATCATTGGCAGCTGGATAATCATTAATTGTAGCATTCGGAACTCTGTGTGCTGTAATTAAAATACTGTCTTTGTGCGGACAATTTCCTGATAAAGTATAATAGATGTAATATGGAGTGCTATTTGAAGTACCAGAACTTGGAGTAAATACACCTGTAGTAGCATTAATTCCAGCTCCACTCCATAAACCACCAGTTGCATTAGGTACAAATGTTACGGCAGGGTCACTAGTACAAAAAACTGTTTGAGGTGTTGTAAAAGCGGCATTTTGTTTAGCAACTACTGTAATTACAACACTTTGAGTGTCGCCGCAAGGATTAGGTTGTAAATAATAAACATTATAAATTCCTGGTGCATATTTAGATGGATTAAAAACAGCTTTGTTTGCCACAGAATCCCTAATCATACTATCCGGAATAGCCAAATTAGCAACAAACCAATTTCCACCATCAAATGCAGCGTGTAAAGTTAATGGATTATCTTCTGTACACAATTGAGTATTTGGTGTAGTAATAGCAGCATCTTTACGAGGATTTACAACTACTTGAACGGTATCTGATGCACCACACTGGCCACTAATAGTTCGCCAAATATTGTAAGTTCCTGGCCCAGCATTAGAAGGATTAAAGGCGCCAGAGGTTCCAATTGTTTTATTTTGATTGATAAACCATGTTCCAGTATTAGGTGTTGATGCAAAAGTAACAGTTGGATTATCCGAACAAAATGGACCTTGAGGTGTAACAGTTATTGTTGCTCTAGTTAATACATTTGCAATTGTGCTTGTAGTATCATAACAACCATTTACAGCAACAGCATAGGTTATAGTATTATTTCCATTTATGATATGATTATCTGTAGCAGGATTGAATACATTAGTGAGTTTAGGTTGAAGGTTAATTAACCAAATTCCTGTTGTATCATTAGCTATTCTAGGTCGGCCAACCATATTTACTATTGAATCGTTACAAATTGGACCAAAAGGAACTATACTAGCAACAGGCTGATATTTAACAGTTATGTATAAAGAATCGTAACACTCTTTATTGTTAATACTAAATATGATTTTGTATTTTCCAGGTGTTGTATTGTTATTGCTTACAAAAAGTGTATCACCGCCAGAAATAGATAAATTAATTGGGGCAGCATTTGTAGGTAAGGAATCTATAACCCAAACTCCAGCTCCGCTACTTGAAATAAATAAGGAATCTAAATTAATTCTTTCTCCCTGACAAATTTCTAAGTTTACATTTTTAACATCAACATTACAATTACAAGAAATTACTTCAATTTCTAAACTGTCGATAATTGTACAAATTTGATTGTAAACCCAGTATTTACCTGGACCATTTGCAGTAAATAAACCTGATACTGGATTAATTGAAGTATTTACAACATCTTTAACACTCCACGAATTTTCGTATAAAGGCGTATTCTCTGCATCTGTTCCTTTACAAACCCAGTTCACATTTAAATCCACTGGTCCACAATCTGTTATTACGCCAGGATCTACAATATCTAGCCAATCTCTTGGAGGAACAAACATGTTAGGTAAACCATATCCAACAGTTCCAGCACCTGCAGCTAAGCCATTTGTGTTTCCAGTAGCAGCACCTTCAGGATTAGATATAGTTGTAAATGAATTTAAAAAGCTATATGGTGATTTTTCAAATCCTCCAGCATACATTCTTCCATCTCCACCCATTTTAGGAACACCTATATCTCTAGAGCCTGTTGTTGAAGCAACAAGAGTATATGCTCCACC
>Ga0209358_10003654_pt1 | contig 11291 bp, 4 predicted proteins | sample LauGreFa1BDMLBSN_2_FD_187574 | JGI IMG/M metagenome (GOLD analysis project Ga0209358, IMG submission 187574) | Freshwater lake microbial communities from Lake Michigan, USA - Fa13.BD.MLB.SN (SPAdes) (version 2) | ecosystem: Environmental > Aquatic > Freshwater > Lake | place: Lake Michigan, USA...
AGTGCGAGTAATGAAAAGGATGAATTAAATAATTATAAAGTTACTGTTATAAATTATCAAGAACTTGACTTAAAAGCAGAAGCATTTAGAGAAGCTGGAAATGCTCCTATTTCTCAGTTATTAGATTTCTTTTCATTATCAGGTTTTATTTCTGGAGGTTACAGTGTTAGTTTTTTACTTGCCAATAAACCAACCCTTACTTTGGTTAATTTTGTAAATGCGAGTGCTCCTTTGTGGGATTTAATAAACAATTATGCCTTTAATTTATTGATTCCTTATTTCACAGTTGCTGAATTTATAACTGCTAGTAACTTGAAGGATTCTGGTGTATATAAAGTTACAGACACTTCTAAGCAAGACTTAAATTTGAAAGCAGGAACAATGAAAACCGCAGGAGCTAATATTAAAGAAATGATGAATTCGTTTTCATTGAGTGATTTGATTATTGTAGGTTACCATGTGGATGAGTTGATTATTGCTAGTAATGATACAAATGCGCCAATTGTTACAGCTAGTAACAAGGTAACAGTTACAAAATTCAAAGATGCGAATGCTCCTAAAACACAAATGATGAATGCTTATTCATTATCAGACTTGTTTTATTACGGATACAGTGTTGTGGACATAATTAATACCAGTAATGAAAAAGAAAATGGTAATTTTTTGGTTATTAATACTATTAATCAATCTCTTGACACTAAACCAAAAACATTAAAGGATGCATTAGCTCCTACTGTTCAAATGTTGAATTACTTTACATTATCAACTTTATTAAACACTCCTGTTAGTTATACAGTAGCTGAATTGAAACAAGCTAGTGACAGTTCTGATGTGTTAGAAGCTAACAAGGTAAGTGTTTTAAAATTTAGAAACACATTTTCAGCTATAGGGGTTGCGTTGAATACTTCTTTAATTTCAATGTTTGGTAGTTATTCATTAGCTGAATTGCTTACTGTGTATACAGTAACAGAATTAGCGGCATATGACTCAACAATAACAATAATGAACTTTTACAATAGTTCAGCTAATACACCACAAATGATATCATATTTTCCATTGACCAATTTAGTTAGTGCCGATATATACAGTGTTTCCACTTTTATATCAAATAATTTAACTCCTCAACAATTAGTAGATGCCGGCATGCCTTTATGGAAAATGTTGAATGAATTTAATGGAGGAATTGGATATCTTAGACAGGCAAATAGCGCAACAGAATTATTAAGTATTTCACAATTGCTTGATGCTGTCTCAAATTCAAGTACTGATAATAATAAAAAAGGATTAATTGCTATTTCATTTTACTTAGGAGTTGGGGCACCTTTCTTAAAACCAAATAATGTTGATACACCTACTACAGAGCAAATTAATTTACGTAATTATGATATATTTAATAATTCTACATTAACTCAGTTGCTCAAAGTATCTGACTATTCAGTTGATTATATAATTACTACTGGAAATAGCAATAATGTTACTTATCTAGTTCATAAAAACCTTAATGTTCAAAGTTTTATTGACGCATCTAAATTAGATAGTTTGGTATATCAAAACAGGTTGTCCAATTTTATTGAGTACTTTTTATTATCTGATTTGGTAAATAACTGGAGTGTTTCTGACCTAAAAATTAAAGGCGCATCAGGTTTAGTCAGTGATGAAAAAGTTGTTACTTTGGATAGATTAAAAGTAGCAAATGCTCCTATCTGGGATATGTTGAATAATTTCACATTAGCTCAGTTAGTTACCGCTGGATACACAACCACTCAATTAGTATCAGCTAGTAGTGAGAAGAATAATGATGATAGTTATAAAGTTACACTAGTAGCTAATAGAGATATTTCTTTGACGACAATTATAACGGCAGGAGCCCCTTTGTACGACTTGATGAATTATTATACATTAACTCAACTAATAGCGGTTCCTTATTCAGTTTCTGAATTAATTATTGAGAGTAACTTACAAGAAAATAATGTCTACAAGGTTACTAAAACAGAATATCAACAACTTGATTTGAAAGCAGGAACATTTAAAACAGCAAATGCTCTAATTGGACAAATGATTCTATCATTTACATTATCGGATTTAATTGCTGTTGATTACCGTGTAACAGTTCTAAAGGCTTCAAACTCTTCATTTACTATACAAGATTTCAAAGACGCGTCAACTTCTATCTGGGACATGTTAAATAATTACACATTGTCAGAGTTATATACTTATTATACTATTTCAGAATTAAGAGATTCCAGTCTTAATATTGGTGTTACAGTTGTAGCTAATCAAAATCTCACTATATCAAAGTTTAAATCCAATAATGCTCCTATATGGCAAATGTTAAATGCTTATCAGTTGTCAGAGTTAACTCCATTTTATACAGCGGGTGAGTTAGTAGATAATAGTAAAACATATATGTTTAATGTTAATGAACCCAATGCTAATCTTAACTTAGACGATCTTTATAGAGTAGAGGACTTGTGGGATATAATGAATACACCTAATTCTCCAGGCGAACCTATTCCCAGATATGGAATTAATGAATTATTAGATAAAGGCTATACTGTTAAAGAACTACGTGACACCATTGCATTAAAAGATGAAAATGATAATTACAGAGTTACATTGCCATATTATCGTAATGATTTTAATGTGCGAGAGATATGGAAAGTTACTCAATATCGTAATCGTAGTATTTATTTGTCTTACTTAGCTCAGACAATTAATGCTTTTGATTTATCATATATTATTCGTGTTAACTTTGATTACATGGAATGGGGAGTTAACCTTAAATTATATGATATTTATCCTTTTGCCGATATATTAGATGCTCAAACCCAGTATGGTTCAACTATCATTGACTCTGATAAACAAGTTACAGCATTAAAGCTAGCAAATGCGATTAAGAGTTATGAAGTGGAAGTTCATCCATACTTTATTAATAAGATGTCAGATGCTTATGGTGGTGCTAATAATATAACCACATTACAAGTGATGTTACAAGACGCACAGTTCAAGCCAATAGAGATACTTAGTAATGGCAATGCTACATACTACAATAATATGGTAGATGTAAATGGTAAGCCAACCAAGGTGATTAACTTCAGAGCAACCGCAGTTGGAACAAATATAACTTCATCTGATATGTATGAAGCATTTACAGTCTATGAGTTGTTATCAGCATATACTATAACTGAAATAAATAATATTCGCGTAAACCTAGCAACACCTTTACCAATTCTTACTGTATATGAAATTCTAAATTTAATGGGAGATATTAGTAATATTAATTACCCACAGCCATATTATGAAAAAATTCGCGACGATTTGGTAAATTTGGTAAAAAATGGAACATTCTCATACTCATTGTCTGATGTTTATGCCAATAATTATACAAATGGCAGTGCCCGTTATATAGGTGTCGATAATTTCAAAAATACATTTACAATAGGACAATTAAAGGATGCTGGTGCTAATTTTAGAAATATGGTGGATGTTTATTATCTTACTGAAGCTATAAACAATTTTTATCAAAATCCTCCAGTAGAGACAAGTCTTGCGGGTTTGACTGAATTACTTACTGTATACTCGGTATCTGAAATAGGACCTATTGATACTCCTTTTGATTGGAATGGTTCTGATAGGTATGCATTACTTGGGTTTCCAATCAGACTATTTAAATCAGCAGGTGCTGATATAAAACAAATGTTGAATTATTTTAATACGTTAAATATATATGGTCAATACTCAGATATTAACTTACAAAATAATACAAATGGTTTATATTGGTTACTTTTCTTTGGATATACTATTTCAGAATTAAAAGTTGCTAGTGAATCTACAACTGGAACAATTGTTGCCAATGATAAGAAAGTTACTATTGCCCAGTTTAAACAAGCAGATGCCGATATTAAACAAATGTTGACTGTTTATAATACTAATTCAGCAGGATTAAATGCTTTACTTAACAGTTATACTGTTTTAGAATTAAAAACTGCTAGTGATTCTATTGTTGAACCAATTGTCCCAGCTGATAAAAAAATATCAATTGAGAAATTCTACGACGCACAAGCAAATGTTGTACAAATGTTGAATGTGTATAACACAGGTTCAGTTGGATTAAAGGCTTTACTTGTTGAATATACTGTCTCAGAGTTACATAGTGCCAGTAATAGTCCTTCTATTGCCAATTTTAAAGCAGCGGATGCTGATTTTGCGCAAATGTTAACAGCTTTTAATACAGGCTCTGTTGGATTGAAATCTTTACTTGATGCCGGGTACACTGTGTCAGAGTTACATAGTGCCAGTAATAGTCCTTCTATTGCCAATTTTAAAGCAGCGGATGCGTCTAAATCACAAATGTTGACTGCTTACAACATTAATACAGACGGGTTAATTGCTTTGCTTGTTGAATACACAGTTAGTGATTTGGTTCTTGCTAGTGACAACGTATCTGTTGCTACTAATAATAAAGTGACTATTGCGAAATTCAAGCTTGCTAATGCTGATGTAACAGGAATGTTAAGTAACTATTTGTTATCTAATTTAGTTAGTGCGGGATACACAAGTTCTGTATTAGTTACTGCTAGTAGTCAAAAAAATCCTGATAATACTTATAAGGTTACCCAAGTTATTAATAGAGATATTACTTTAGCAAATATGATAAGTGCCGGTGCGCCATTATATGATTTAATGAATTTTTACACATTATCACAATTGATATCAGCACCAGTATCTTATTCAGTCGCATCATTAATTACTGCGAGTAACTTGAAAGATGCGAATAATAATTATATGGTTACTGTTACAGATTATCAACAATTAGATACAAAAGTTCTCACATTCAAATCTTTAAATGCTAATGCTAGTCAAATGGTTGGGTCATTTACATTGAGTGTTTTAATTGGAGCGGATTATCGAGTCCTAACTATTAAAAATGCCAGTTTATACACCATAACAGATTTTAAAAATGTATCTGCTCCTTTATGGGATATGTTAAATGTTTATAATATTGACTTATTAATTAATGCTGGTTATACTGTTGCTGAATTAAGACTGGCTAGTCAAGATGTTAGGTCAATTAGATACATAAACTTAAATGCTCCAAATTTTATTAGTTATACAATGGTTAATAATTATAACAATTTAGCAGTTGACATATTGAATAATTTTACTCTAGCTCAAGTAACAAATATTACTTGGCGTGTGCCTGATTTAGTTACATATAGTAACTTAAAAGATAGTAATAATAATTTCATGGTGACAGTTGAAAGCAATAACCGCAGTCTTGTTCTAAATGATTTCAAGACCAGATCTAATGCTCTTACATGGGACATACTTCAATATTATGGCTTAGCTGCAATGGTCACTGGTGGATATACAGTAGCCGAATTGAAGCAAACTATTGTTTACAATGCCGGTATTGATTTAAATAAACGAGTAACAATAGCCTCACTAAAAACAGCAGAAGCTAATATACGCGATGTTATAAATAATTATACTTTACGAGAAATAGTAGATAACTCTTTAACAAATGGTGGTTACACATTGACACAATTAATTAATGCTAGTAGTTCTACAGATGTTCCCGTTGTTACAAGTGATAATAAAGTTACATTGGCGCGATTATTAGCATTGACTCCAGCTCTATCATTGGAATATTTATTAACACATTACACAACATTTGAATTAATAAAAGGAGGAGTGCCACCGGTAGATTTAGCTAATATAAGACCGACTATTATAAATGATATTGAAGCAATTGGTTATCAATTGAAAATAGTAACACCACAACTTTTGAGCGTAACATCGTCAAATGGTGTTGTTAGTCTTAACATAAATCAGCGTTCTGGTAGTGATGTTGCTATTCAAAAATACTTTGTTTCTTATACCAATGATGGCAAAACATTTACACCATTTACTGTTATAATGAATACTACACAAACACCCAATGTGCCACAGTTAGGTAATACACTATATCTTTCAGGACTAACAGTTAACAAATATTACAGTTTCAGAATTATGGCATCAAGTGGTACTGTTTATAGCTCTGTTTCAAACACAATTAGAAACTTTTTTCTTGGTTAATATATAAATTATTAAGTATTTGTTCTATCATTGTAAACAGAGTATCTATTTTTTGACTAAGTTTATCTATTTTTTCTTCTAATATTTGTATTTCATATGATGGTTTTTCCTTATCTAATTCATCTTGATTTTGGTCTTGAGAAACATTTATATTTTTCTTTAATTTGCTGAAAATATTGTTCATATTTATAATATTTTCTTCTTTGGTTAGATTGGGTTCATTGTTTTCGTTATAATCAATATGTTCATAGGTTATATTGTCATTAAATGATACAGTTTTTTCTGTTTTTTTATTTATCGTTTTTGATTCTGGTTTTATTGGCAAAGACGATGATCCTTGTAGTTGCTCTATTTCATATTTACGTTTTGCCATTGTTTCAGCAATTAATGACTCCATTTCTGTTATCTTTAATTCAGGTTCGACTTTGTCTGAAAAATCAATTGGTTGTGGTTTTTTTGCGTTAATTGTATTCTCAAATTCATTGCGTTTATTTATTAATTGTTTTTCAAAGTCAGACTGTCTGGCATTATGAATATCTTCAACCTTATAAGGTTCGCCTATTATTTCTTCATTAATATTGATTCGTTTCATTTGCTGTTGTTGCTGTTCCTGTTTCAAATTTGGAAACAATTGATTGACAGCAATAAGTAGTTGATTTAAAAACTGTTTATTTAGGTTCATTAGACCAGCATTTGGATTCGCTCTTGTTTTAAATAGATTAATATTTCCATCAAATACGGTTTTTATATTTTGAACAATTGTTGTCGAAGTGGGGTTTATTTGGAGTTCATCTAACAAAAGTTCCCACAACATTGATAAATTTTTAGAATTTGTAAAGAGCTGTATTGAGTTTATACTGGAATTTGTTATATTTGTATTTGTATTTGTATTTGTATTTAGTCTTGTTGACATTATTTTATTTTATATAATAAAATAATGAACACCTTTTATGTTATTATTTTTATATTTTATATTTTATATTTTATAAATCTTCATTATAATATATTTTTCTGAATTGTTCCATATATGCGTCCTTTAATACATGTGTCTTTAAGTAATGTCCTGTTATTTTGTCTTCTAACATGTGAATTATAAAATAGATTGAATATACTCCGCACTCGGTATTTCTATATTGATGCTCTACAGGATAATTTTGGTCAAATTTGAATCTAATTTTTTCAGGTAGTTTTTTACCCTGGTCTGTAACCATCTTAACAAATTTCATTACTTGTTTGGGTGCTTTGTCTCCAGCGCTGTCAAAGAAAAAAATCGTTCCATTCTTTATGTTAATAAAAAGTGATATCCAATGCTCACCATCTTTATCATGTGGGTCAGTATTAAAAATAATGCCAATTTTGTTTTTACCATTTTTGATTTGGTCTGCCAAACTGAAGTGACATAATTCTTCCCATACGCACTCTCCATATAATTTATGCGTATCATAATCAATTGGCGATGGTCCTAAAAAGTCAAAACATTTGTATGTTTTTTCATATTGGTTCATAACTTGAATAATATCTATACTAGATATCCATTCTTTGGGATTCTTTTTCCATTCAATTGGTGACACTGGTGAAAACGCTTCTAATAATTCTTTCTCCATTTTAGTGCCTTTTGTCATTTGTCGGACCCAGCATGATTCTTTGTTACAGATTTTGGCATAATAGTTTTTTAAGAGCTCCCATATTTCTTTGGAATCATTAGTTGTTATTTTTTTATCGGCGTGTCTGGCATTCCACATATTACGCAGTTTTTGTAGGTCATTATCAGTATAACATGTGTATTCTTTAATTTCGTTTTTATCCTTGGGGCTACAATTTAGTTTCTGAAATGGCTTTTTACTCATATCTTCGTCTTTATTCTTATTATTATCACTAGCTGTTGCTAAATTTTTGAGTTTGTTAGTTTGTTTTCTTTTTAAATAGTATTTTTGTGTTTTATTTTTTGATTTATTTTTTGGTTTGACTGATTTAGTTTTAGTTTTTGTCATTGTATTTCATATAAAATAGATATATTTATTTTTTTTCTATTTTTATAATTACTTCTTATATTTACTTCTTATCATCATTTTTTCTAGGAATAATATTATGTTGTTTTTGTGTTTGTCGCACTTTAGTAAACCAGTCTAATGGCAATTGTTCAATATTATCGACACCCTTAGATTGAGTATTTTTTTTTACCTTTTTATAGATTGTAGATGTATTTGATTTTACTTCTAATTTTAGTTGTGGTTTTATTTTAGATTTGTTGTTGATTGTTCTTACTTGTTCTTCATCTTGTTCTTCATCTTGTTCTTTATCTTCATCTTCATCTTGTTCTTCATCTTGTTCTTCATTATCTCCATCTTCGTCTTGTTCTTGTTCTTCATCTTGTTCTTCATTATCTCCATCTTCGTCTTGTTCTTGTTCTTCATCTTGTTCTTCATCTTGTTCTTCATCTTCATCTTGTTCTTCATGAACTTCAATAGTATTAGGAGTGTTATTTATAGTAGCTTTCATCTTTAAATAATATATGCTCTTTTCGACAAAATATGTATAACTATGTTTGACATCTTCTAACAAATCATCAGGAAACTCATCATTTAACATTTTATTAAACAGCTCAACAAATTGCTCTTTATAAATCTCAATATCAGTCTTCATTTTATCCTCTTCTTTTTGCTTAATCTTTTTATTCAGTTTTTGTAACTGTTGTTTACTAATTAAAAAATTCAGCGTTATTTGGTTTACTAAATCGTCTGACATTTTATAATAATTATATAATAATTGTATAATAATTATTATAAAATAGAATGTATAATTTACAATAATTTAGGTTTAAGGCATTTAAGCTGTAGTATTAGTAGGTTTCGTCAAATCCTTCACCTGTTGTCTAGTGGCGTTATTAAATAGTCCGAAACCAATTGTATTTGGATTGGGATTGGGATTAAATGGGCAAAATTGTTCATTCTTGAATAAATCAGGAAATGGTTGAGAAATTGAGTTATTTTGTTTCCAGCCATATTTATACATGTCGCTATTACTGCTAGGCACATAGAATGCTTGACTACATTCTTGAATAGCATACATTTGTCCTCTTAAATCTGATTCTTTATTTACATTTGATGCAAAACCGGACCACGGTCCAAAGTCATTACCAGGATTGAATGTATTTCTAGTATTAAATGTTGCTTGTTGCTTCAATGGTGTATCAATGCGACTTCTTAAATCAACAATAGGTAAAATAGCATATTTGGTTGACACTGAACGGGCGTCTAAATATGGCTGTAATTGGCTACTAGGTAAATTGCGACTGTAGGCGCGAGTATTCATTGTATTAGCCTTTTGTAAAGAGGTTTGGTCAGTATATTCAAATGCGTTCATTATTTATATTACTATAATAAAATAAATAATAAAAGTTTATTTATTTGATTATTTGATTATTTGATTATTTGATTATTTGATTATTTGATTATTTGATTATTTGATTATTTGATTATTTGATTATTTATATAAAATATATTATTTATAAAAATGTATTAGATATAAACGTCTTAATTGTATTAATAATGTGCGGAATTTTTGCTTTATTAAATTATAGAAATGAAGAAGAACCAACTCCTGATGTAAATAATGATAAAAACGAAGATGGAGAAAAAGTTGAAGACGGAAAAAAAGTCGAAGATAAAAATGAGGATAGAGAAGACAAAGTCAAGGTTGACGAAAGACCCCCAATTAACAAGAATAGCGACCAAGGATTCATCAAGGAGCAATTTGAAAAGGGACAAAATCGTGGTCCTGAATTTTCTGAAATATTGCTACATGAGGAAGAACAGTTTATTCAAGGTTTCCATCGATTGGCAATTAATGGTCTTACCAGTTTATCTAACCAGCCTATAAATATGTGGAATTGTAGTTTAATTTGTAATGGTGAAATCTATAATTACAAGAAGTTATATGAGATTATGAATGTTGAACCTGCTACACAGTCTGACTGTGAAGTTATTATTTATTTATATAGAAAATATGGAATTGAGCACGCAATAAAAATGTTGGATGGTGTATTTGCGTTTGTCTTATATGACTATCAATATAATATGATTTACTCTGCCAGAGATCCATATGGAGTCAGACCATTATATTATTTTACTTCTAAAGATGATAGTGGTATTATTGGATACGGTTCTGAGTTAAAAATGCTTTGTGAAATGGCAAATGTTGAGAAGCAACCTGTTACATATTTTCCCCCAGGTTCATATGCGCAACATATCAGAATTGATAATACCTGGTTGATGGGACCCATTATTAAATATCATATACCTTCATTTTCTTATTCATATCCATTGGCACTTGTTGAAAGCCAAAAGAAGACTAAGGAGGAGCTTCTAAACTATTATACTGCTGCTATTCATGACAAGTTGGAATCGGCGGTTAAAAAGCGTTACTTGAATACGGAGCGCCCTATTGCTTGTTTATTATCCGGTGGCTTGGATAGCAGTTTAATCACAGCATTGGTTCAAAAAATACACAGTAAGAATATTCCAAAGGGATACACGAGACCTAAGGTGAATTTGGAAACCTATAGTATTGGATTGCCCGATTCTGAAGACCTGGCTTATGCGCGAATGGTAGCAAATTATATTAAATCGAATCATACCGAAATCACTGTAAGTGAGGATGTTATGATAGATGTTATTCCTGAAGTAGTTAAAGCCATTGAAAGCTACGATGTTACGACAGTTCGAGCAAGTCTAGGGAATTATTTATTAGGCAAATTTATTTCTAGAAACAGTAATGCGAAGGTAATTTTCAATGGTGATGGTTCAGATGAGTTATGTGGTGGTTATTTATATATGAGTAAATGCCCCGACTCACTTGAGTATGATAGAGAGACACATCGTTTATTAAAAGATATTCATATGTTTGATGTGTTGCGTTCAGACAAAAGTATTTCGTCTAATGGTTTGGAGCCAAGGACACCATTTTTAGACAAGGAATTTGTTAATTATTATTTGTCAATACCTATTGAATTTCGTAATCATAATATTACAGGCACTATGGAAAAGTTCTTGCTAAGAACTGCGTTTCAGAAGGATAAATTGTTGCCCGATGAGATTCTTTGGCGTAAGAAGGAAGCATTTAGTGATGGTGTCAGTCAAAAAGGTAAGTCACTATTTACAATTCTTCAAGATGCTATTGTAAAGACTTTCATGGTTGACAGTGATTTGTCTCCA
>Ga0209358_10003655_pt1 | contig 11289 bp, 18 predicted proteins | sample LauGreFa1BDMLBSN_2_FD_187574 | JGI IMG/M metagenome (GOLD analysis project Ga0209358, IMG submission 187574) | Freshwater lake microbial communities from Lake Michigan, USA - Fa13.BD.MLB.SN (SPAdes) (version 2) | ecosystem: Environmental > Aquatic > Freshwater > Lake | place: Lake Michigan, USA...
CGACAGGTTTGCGCGCGTCAAGGCGCAAGCAAAGTCCTTCAGACTAATCATCTGGGGGTCGGCATCTAATGAGATGACGTGACGGGACGACAGTCAGGCCTCCACGTGGCCGTCCTGGATAGAGGCTCTGCATCTGCTGATGGGAGATGAACCAACTGACTAATGGACACACCAAAGTCCGGGTTCTCAACACGAGGTTTGAGGTCTGCTCGTATCCGCTCCCCAAAAGGGACGGTTCTTAATCGTTCGAGCCCTCTGCCTGTGACCTACAGACATCATGCTCTCCTCTCTGAGACTACCGGCTTCGGCTGGGCTCTCAGAGACGCAAAATGTGGGCGCCAGGCTCTGTCTGAAGGCGAGGATTCGGAATGGATGGGTGTGACAGGTGTGCGCGAGGAGGGGCGTATATCACAACAGGGACAGAAGCACAGAAGGCCGTGCGTTGCCAGTTATGGGCAAGGGTCGTGGGTTCAAGTCCCACCTGTTCCATTTTTTTACTCTTGCCCATTATAAAAGTATGTTATTGTGTTTTTTCTTTTTTTCTTATATTTGTAAGACATTCTTCACATTTTAATTTATTATTTAGACCGCTAAACATTTCAAATCGGCACCTACTTACTAATATGCTGGTCTTTAATCATTAGATTATATCTATAAAGAACTTCTCTTTCTTCCCATGTTTTACCATATTTATAATATAGGTATAGTTTTCTATAGATTTTTTGTCGCCCTTTATATCTTCAAGATTACACGGCATTTTAATACAGAAATGTCTGTGTTTATGGTAGTCAGAGGATACAGAACTGATTTTCTGCTTTTTTCCCAAGCATTGCTCAAGTGATTTTCCGTATAACAGATTTGATATTTGGTTGCCAATCTGTAAAATTTGGATGGCTAGAGGCTTTTCTTGTTGTTTCTTGCTAACAGATATTTGGATAGTTTCTATTTGCACCTGTTCCTGAGCAGTCATTTTATCTATTCTAAAGCCTAGTTTTAACAAATAAATTTCTTTCAATTTTTGAGGCCGGCCTCAAAAATTGAAAGAAATTTATTTGTTATTTATTATTCGGGGACAGAATCACAGAAGGCCGTGCGTTGCCAGTTATGGGCAAGGGTCGTGGGTTCAAGTCCCGCCTGTTCCATTTTTTATGAAAATTTGAAACAGTTGTTGCACATTATTGGCTTGCGCGCCAACCAGCTCAGCCAAGCACGAATATTGGCGCCTCGCAGACCTGTTGATTCTTTAGACAATAATCTAGTGTCTCCTTGTATACCTTTTCTTTTTACGGTACAGATAGCGCCTTGACTTCCTTCTGCTACCTCCTTTTAAGGGTTTTCGGATCACTAGTGAAGGTTTAGTAAGCTCCTCCACAACCTCCAAGTGGCCCTTATTTTTGGCGATGAGCAGAGGAGTCCAGCCGTCGGGCGTCGCAGCGTCTACCTTGGCGCCCCGCGCAAGCAGCTCCCGCACAACCTTCAAGTGGCCCGCCCAGCTGGCGATGAGCAGAGGCGTGGTGTCGTCGTCCATCGCAGCGTCCACCGCGGCGCCCCGCGCAAGCAGCTCCCGCACAACCTCCAAGTGGCCGTTCTCGCTAGCGATGAATAGGGACGTGGCACCGCTATCCCGCGCAGCGTCCACCGCGGCGCCCCGCGCAAGCAGCTCTCGCACAACCTCGAAATGGCCGTTCTGGCTGGCGATGTACAAGGACGTGGCGCCGCTATCCCGCGCAGCGTCCACCGCAGCGCCCCGCGCAAGCAGCTCCCGCACAACCTTCAAGTGGCCCTGCTGGCTGGCGATGTACAGAGGCGCGATGCCGTCATTCATCGCAGCGTATACCTTGGCGTCCCAATCAAGCAGCTCCCGCACAACCTCGAAGTGGCCGTTCTGGCTGGCGATGAGCAGGGGCGTGGCGCCGCTATCCCGCGCAGCGTCCACCGCGGCGCCCCGCGCAAGCAGCTCCTTCACAACCTCCAAGTGGCCCGCCCAGCTAGAAACATATAGCGGCGACTGGCCGTCATTCCGCGCAGCGTCCACCGCGGCGCCTTGCGCAAGCAGCTCACGCACAACATCCAAGTGGCCGTTCTCGCTGGCGACGAACAGAGGCGTGGCGCCGTCGGGCGTCACAGCGTTCACCGCGGCGCCCCGATCAAGCAGCTCCTTCACAACCTTCAAGTGGCCGTTCTGGCTGGCGACGAACAGAGGTGTGACGCCGTTATCCTGCGTAGCGTTCACATTAGCATTGTTTAACGCTTTCTTTACCATTTCAATATCTCCAGACTCAGCACCATTAAAAAGACGTTTATTATTAGGCATATTTGAAATTGAAAAAAAATTCTTTAATGATGAAAAAATAGTCATCTTTTTCTAAAATAACCATATAAAATAATATTTATGAAAATTTGAAACAGTTGTTGCCTTATAGTTTGTACCCAACATGCCAGACTCCTACAGTCGCAAATACATTCAAGGTATCCTGATGGCTCAGAAGAACGCATTTCTTGACGAAATGGTTGAAAAAAACATCTGCCTCATCGAAAACGCCTCGGCCAATGGGCGTCATTCTCATGAATGGCCCATTGACTATTACATGCGCGGCGATCCGGATAAGAGAAACAAACCGGCATTAAAGATGGACGAGATTTTGGAGGGACTCTGTCTGCGATTTCCAGACTGTAGTATTAAATACGAACATCGCCCTAATAGCTACCAGAGCTACGAACACTACGTCATTGTAGATTGGTCGTAGACTCAAGAACTGAGAAAGACAAAAACAAAGACAATAGAATAACCCCTTTAGGGGGTGAATAACTGAGGCACTGGACGATAGCTATAAGTGCTACTGTCCTGTAACAGGACAGTGTGGCCCCATCAAAAAAGTTGACAGTCGATAGGGCCCAAATATGACCAGTGTCGGTTACGAAAGACGTATCCAACCAAAGATCCCAATGGAGCCTCAACCGCTGTTCTACCCCGTTTCCTCCCCCAAGATTGGGAATGCGCCCGTGCGCAGACTTCCGAGCCGAGTGTCCCGTCGGGGTCTGCCTTGTCCCGAGGCCTACGACACTTACGTGCCCAAGGATGAGAGTGACATGAACGGATTCATTTCCGTGACGAAGACGGCCAAGTGGAAGGGCCGTGCTCTCGATGAGGAGGATGATGAGTAGAGTGTCAAGGGTTACCCCGAGTGTAAAGTGTCCGTAAAGTGTCCCAGAAAGGCCCTAACCATCGTAGCTCAGTGGTAGAGCACCTGGCTTTTAACCAGGTAGCCGTGGGTTCGACCCCCACCGGTGGTGTTTTTGGTTTAGAGACCTACTGGAGAGATCCGGCGTCCTCTGACCACGAAGACGAGTCCAATAATAAATCCGAGAAGAAAGATCGTTGACACAACAAGTCCGAATACGGCAGCGGGGTCCATACAAACCTCAACAGAAGACCATCACATTCACGTTTTGTGTTATTCAAAACATGACGGTCCCCCAATACAGACGGGTCCCCCAATACAGACGGGTCCCCCAATACCTGAAACACAGCGACACCACATGAAACAACCCCCTACAAACCCCATAACAACGACCTCGATGTTTCTGGCCAACGTGGCCTTTTCCATATTCTGTGGAATTCCGTGGGTAAGCGTCTTCTTTATCCTACAGTACCTCGGACTGAGTCTGTATACCATCCACGACAAAGATACATGCAAACGTCTCCAGAGTCGTATGGCGCTGTCGAGTCATCGTACCGAAGAGGACCGTGGACACGGATATTTCCTCGGGCGCTGGTATGCCGGCCACGTGTCAAACACGGACGGCTTCTACTCGGTATGGCTCATATCAACAACGGCCTCCTACGACCATCTGACCCGAGAAGTGAATGCCCAGCCACAGATCACAGTCCAAGGTATAGTACGCCCCGAAGAGACAACCATATACGAACGCAACGGATCCTTTGCGAATCCGTGGTTCAAGAAACGGACCTTCTCGACGAAACAGACGCCGAAGCCGCACCAAAAGGAGATCATCGACGCCGTAATAGAACACCAGAAGGAGCACGACAAGACGGTGGTCTTACTCCACGGACCGCCGGGATCCGGCAAGTCGATGATAGGAGTCTTTCTTGCCACCCAGCTGAAAGGAAACTACTGTAACACTCTGAAGCCGTGGCAGCCGGGCGACACGTTGTCAACGCTGTATTCCGACATAGAACCCTCAAAGACCAAGCCACTAATCTTGGTCTTCGAAGAGATCGACGGAGTACTGTTACAAATCCACGGAGGGATTCCGAGTCATAACAAGATCCCGATCTCCGTCCAGGACAAATCCGGCTGGAATCGTCTGTTAGACGAAATAGGTCGTGGAATCTATCCGAATCTGATTCTGGTGTTGACGAGTAACAGGGGGCCGGAATTCATAGATAACCTGGATCCATCCTATCTACGGGAGGGCCGAGTGGATAAAAAGTTCATGGTGAAAAAATTTGACGAGGTAATAATATCTGAGACAATATACGAGCCACTGTAAGAACAGAGGACACCATGGACAAGACACCCAAGACACGGGATGAGAAGGGAAAGGGAAAGGGGGCCAAGTACAAGGACGCCTTCAACCAGAAGACGATTCGGTTGAAGACGGCTGTGATGGAGGCCAAGAAGCGTGAAAACCCAAAAACCAACCCCTAACATTTTTGGTTTAGACCGCTGGGCATTTGAAACGGGCACTTTGCGGGGCGTTGCCCCGCAATTTGTGCCTTCAAATGACTCAGCGGCCGGCGGCCAACGGGCATTTTAGACCCGTGCGGATTTTAGACCGCTGGGCATTTGAAACGGGCACTTTGCGGGGCGTTGCCCCGCAATTTGTGCCTTCAAATGACTCAGCGGCCGGCGGCCAACGGGGCCAACGGGCCAAATTCTGTGTTTTTTAAAACTTTTCTCCAATCAAACCTTTCAGCAGATTTCAACCTTTCATATACATTTATAAGAGTATAAATACAGTGTCTACTAAACATATTCTTATAATCCTCAAACACATACTCAAGGCCATTTGATTCATATTCTTTGCAAATATGCCTCCTCCTTTCACACCCTAAGAAACATTCATTGCCACCGCTTGTATGATAGTCTCTTAAGTCCCTGTATTTGTAGTGGTCATCTTCGTGACAGAAATCACAGTGCCATTTCTTACGTGTTAAATCGCCACATAGAGCACAATTCAAGCGTTTCTTATACCAAAGGTGCATATCAAGGCATCGGCTGTGATAAATGTGACCACAGGGCATTTTCAAATAATGCCAATCAGAACGCTCTTCCATACATGATGCCCTACACTCATGAATAACAGGTTCGGTAAAACGTTCTATTGTTCCATCTTTCTCCCATTCCATACTCCATACCCAGACTCTAGAATCGATACAGCAGACATCTGTAAGATCCATTTTGTTACTCATATAGTTATAGGTGAGTCGCACGTCAATTTTTAAAGTAAGTGCCGGTTTTAATGACCATGGGTCTAAAAGTTGAAATAACCGAAACCCTGTTACGGCCTTCGTGTCCCGTTAAGAAACGAGAACACAGACCATGTTAACCTTCCTGAGACAGTTGTGGACAGCCGTGATTCGGCACAACAATCTTCTTGATATGGCCGAAAGAGGAGAAGTCTGCGGGGCCGTGTATATTACCGTCAAGTAAAAAACTTGAACGGGATAACCCCGGTAATTCGCCCATCGTGTCCCTTTGAAAGACAAAGAGACACACAAGCAAAAATGGACGCAACTACCAAAACTGTGAAGAAGGGTCCTGGCCGGCCGAAGAAGGTGTGGACGGAGGAGGAGTTGGCTGCCAAGGCGGCAACCAAGGCTGCCGAGAAGGCGGTCAAGGCGGCCGAGAAGGCGGAAGCCAAGGCGGCCAAGGCGGCCGAGAAGGAGGAAGCCAAGGCGGTCAAGGCGGCGCTGACTCCCGAGGAGAAAAAGGCGCTGCGGGAAGCCAAAAAGGCGACCAACAAGGGACCCCCGAGTTCTGTGCAAGAAATCCGCAAACAGCTCGTAGCCCTCCTTGCGCTCCTTCCCGAGACCTAGATCCCGGCCCCGAACCCTTCCCTCAAAAAACAAGAAGATCCGCCCCTTCTTTTTGTTACAGACACTTCACGTTACAGACCCTTCCCCATCAGAACAATCCAGACATATGCGGCGAACAGAGCGAAGAAGGCACTGATGCCCCCGATATTAGTAGAGATAGTAACAGGAGTAAGAAGAAGGGAATAATAGTTCGCTAGAGCAAGGTCTATTTTGGAATCAACAGAAGGAGCCGGCAGATCCTCATGTTTCTCGACTGTCTCGACCTCTGTCTCAGACAGGGGAGGCGCCTCCCGTAGAGGATCAAAGGGAGAATTGTCCCACAGAGAACGGATAACACCACCACCCGACAATTTGTCCACGTCTACGAACCCGAGAGCCAGATCCTGAATATCCTCGTTCACCTTGTGCGTTCTGGACTCGAGATTGGCCGAACAAATGCTGAAGCAGAGCTGAGCGACTTCCCGCGTTCCCCAGACACCTGCCAACGAGGGATCCAGAACCTTGAGAATCGTATACAGACGTCCGGCGGGAAACTTGCCGGCGGATACATCCTCCCGAAGACTCTCAACGGACACATCGTCCCGAAGAAGTCCGAGAACCTGTGTGTGAAGACGGGTTCCACAGAGCCACTGCTTGAGTTCCTCGAGAATATATCTGCGATTCTCGAGGCGGGTGAGGCCCCGATCAGGACGAATGAAATCCCCTGGACTAATACCATCCCGCTTATTCAACAGAATATCCGCATCATAGGAGGGAAAGGTTACCGTCGAGCCTGTTTCGTAGTTCCACGTATACGAATCCATAGTGAATATGCCCCAGCCAATCGAGCCCACCCGTCATGTTTTACAAAAATAGAATGGTATAGTAGAACATGGACGGTGGTTTAATGGGAATGACTGGCGTCTCTTCTGGAGCTCAAAGCGGCAGCGGCCGTCGTAAAAATAGAACTCAGAGACGCCGCAGACAGCAACGGCGCCGCAGACAGTCCCAGAGACAAAGACGTCACTAAACCCCGACCCATAATTAACAAGGTCCGAATCGTAATCGATCCGTATCGGACTATGTTAAAAGTCAGAAGCCCAGAAGCCCAGAAGCCCAGAAGCCCAGAAGCCCAGAAGCCCAGAAGCCCAGAAGCCCAGAAGCCCAGAAGCCACTTCAAGGCATGGCAACGTCTCCTGTAAATGTCTTATTGAGTTTATCATATGTGTGGGAATTAACAATCTCCGTGAGTTCAAAGGTCATGGACCAATCTGCCGTTCTGAGTTGTACAGGTACACCAAATGCGTCCAGAAGTTTCACACGGAGTTGGGAAATATTGGTGGGAGCCAGAAAGGTATATTCCTTGCGAATGAGGTCAGAGTTGTCGTCATAATCCACGCCGACACCGTTATTCTTAAGAGTGAGTTTGGCAAAAGCTGGAATGGCAGCGTTACCGGCAACCCGGTGGATAACAGTGTCGAGATGGTCAGGACACTGTACCTGCAGAAGATAATAGGTATTCTGTGTTACCAGAGGAGGCGCATAGGCAGTAACAGTGCCTCCAGAAGATGTAATAGATCTCCGTCTAATCTCTGGAAGAGAATTCCCCGACGAGTCTGTTGTCGTGTATGGGACACGGATCCCCAAATAATATCCGATACCCCAATGAGTCTTCCGAGAACAAATGTTGGAATTCTCGGAGCCCAAATACAGAGTAAACTCCCCAGAAGTCTTGGTAATAACAATGAGTCCAGTAACAGGTTCTACTACACAGGTGTATCCTACTCCCAGACCGGTCGCCACTGCAGAAGCCAATGCCGCAGCCGTATAGTTCCCAGGAGTAATAGAAAATGTTCTAGTACTTGTGCTATCTATAACTGTACCGGCAACATTACCCTTGGCCACAGTGAAGGTGTATTCCACGGGAGGGATTTCTACACTGGAAAGACGTATACGCATCACGTTTTTCATGGTCTCTGGAAGACGAATCATAAAGTCCGTGGTATCGTTGTTATAGTGTTGATCGGCGAACCGAGTATCGACAGATACGGAAGTGATCTTGTATCTGGAAGAAGGTATAAGAGACTGTTCCATTATTATGGATCACTATTTTATACGGATTCAATCAACCTTAGGGCAGAATAAGCTCATTGACAATGGCGAGAAGAGTATCCAACACTTCTGTTGGAAAAGAAGCCGCCAGAGTTGGGACAATGGGAAGAAGATCTGTTAATAGAGTCTCTCTGGTTCCGACAAGAAGACCGGGTACCGAAGAATAATCTAAGATTGGCTTGCCGAGTCGACCATTGACGTCATTGTGTAATGTAAAAAACCACAAGGAAAGAGCGCCTCTGTCTGACACATCGACGGGATTATTCTGTAGATAACCTGAAAAGTGTTCACGACACTGGACACAGGGAATGTAAGTGACAAAAAGATGTAGTAGGGTATTCCACAGAGGATAAACAGAGGGTTTATCGGAATACTCTGCCATAGTGTGGAGAATTCTCCACAGAGAGGCTCCCCATACAGCTGTATCAGCATTATAGGTCGGGAGAGGAGCCACTGCCTGAACACCTCTGCCTCTAACCCGAGCCATTTGTCTAGGATTGACAACAGGAGGTGGAGCTACTCTGCTCTGTGCAACTCGGCCCTGTACAACTCGGCCCTGCACTCTAGAATTCACTGTCCTATTACATCCACACATCTCTAATATGTCAGCGAATTATCTTATGGTAAAGCGGGCGAATCCGTTTATGTTCATCAAAGGGAGCCGCATGTTTCTCACAGAGCCATACCGGAGGAGCCCTTCTATTTTTGCCGATGACTGTAAATTCGGTACAATTCCCATTGCTGCAGCTCACAACATTGGGAATCCGAATTCGAAGTGTGGAAATATCAAAGGTCTCTGTGGAAATATCAAGAACCGTGGTATCGTCTTGATGAGGCGGAGGTGTGTAGACATTAGGATCTGGTACCACACTGTCTTCTGTTGGAGACCAACACCGGTTGAGAAATGACTTTATAGAAGTAAACATACTCGGCCCTGTAAAGTGACGGCTATAATCAAGTTTACCAAGGGCTAAGATCAAGGTCCAGGGCAAAAGATGACGTTTCCATATCATCCTTCCATGGACTCCATGCCTTCCCACATACGATTAACTGATCTTCATCCTGCGTATCACGAAGTGACGGAAGATGAAGCGATTCATATGGCAAATATGGGAGCGGTCTGTTATCTCCATTCAAAAACGGAATTATTTAAACAATGGGCCTCATCCACAAATTCAGAAGAATCCGCCAAGGCCCAGGCCTGGACAGAGGAGGGGAGGCTTAGGGGAAGGGAGGAGATGTTAGAATCTTTAAAGGCCAAATTAATTTCCGCCGAAATTCTTCAAGAAAGGCTGGTTTCCTTGGAAGCAGCGCGCGCAGCAGATCAAGTCAGATCCGAGTCACGGTTCCGTGCAGAAACAGAGCGTCTATCTCGTGAACTGGCTGAATCTCAACAGACAATGGAAGGTGAAATTAAAAAGAGACTTGTCGAATCTGTTAGACAATTGGAGGAGAAGAGGGAAGGAGAGGCGGCCTCTCTTAGGTTACAGTTGGCTTCTCTGTCTGAGGAATTACAAATGAAAAATAAGAAAATGAATTCTTTGGAAAAGGGATTCGAAGAAGAATTTGCCAAGAGGATTGGGGAGGCCAGAGAGTTGGTTGGACTTTCTTTGGACAAGGAAAAGGCCGAGGAGATTTCTTTATTAAAACAACAAGTGGCCGAGGCCCGAGTCCAAGCAAGTCTGTTATCCATGACGGAAGAATCTAGACGTCTTCTGTTGGATAAGCTGATTCTAGTAGAGGGACAATTAGCCGCAAAAGAGGAGAAAATCCAGCAACTCACCGTATCGAATACAAAGAGTAGTTGGGCAATTGGCAAGGCAGGCGAGTCCCGACTGTTAGATATCATACATTCCTTTGTGTTACCTGAATTCTTGTATTCATCGGTTCTGGACATGGCTGGTGTTGCCCATGCTGCAGATTTACATCTATTTGTGCAGTCTCCTGTCGGTAAAAGGATGAAGATTCTAATTGATTCGAAGAAGTACAAGGATCCGGTGAGACAAAAGGAGATCAACAAGTTACATTCTGATGTGGATAGAGATGATGAAGCGATAGCCGGGCTGTTAATATCCTTTGATTCGTCAATCTCGAATGTGAAGCAGTTCCAGGTGGAGAAGACTACCCGTGGAAAACACGTAATGTATCTCTCTGTGGAGGGGTTTGATGATGAATTGCGCGGTATACTAATCTGTTGGGCGGTCCGTGTATTGTCGACGATGGCGTCATATTCTGATGATTCTGATGTTAACATAATGGCAAAGGTGACGGAATTTGTAATGGAGCTGGACAAATCGGTGAAAGACGCAGACAAGGTCACGAAAGCGTGTCAGACAGCACTGGAATCGGCGACAGCGATGAAGAGTAATCTGGTGCGGCGCCTAGAATCTTTCCGTATAGAGAACCAAATATCTGTGATGGCGCCAGCAGGGGAAGCGGATATTTCTGGAACACCTGTCGAAGAAGTGCCGAAAAGGCGCCGTAGGGGTGCAAATAAGCCTGTTGTGACACTTTCTGTATCGGAAGAGAGTGCTAAACCTTCTGTCGAAATTCCGGAGGCGAAGCCTGCTTCTCGTCGTCGTCCATCACTCAAAAAGGGATTGGAGAGTATGGGAAGTGTGACGTAAACCGACGAAGAAATTTATTCTGTGTTTTTTGTGACGGAGAGATTACGATTGAATGATTTTACGTCACGAGCCCCATACGGGGCTCGGCGGGGGGTCGGAATTTCGTGATTTTTGGGGTCAGGGTGTGGTCATATGGGAGTTGGTGATATGATTATTGGTAATATTTTTAGAATTATGACGGTATTTTGGGCGTTATATGACCCCCCATATAAAAAGTTGGGGGATTTGGGGAGAAGGCCTATGGGGATCTCTTGATCGGAGAGGCTGATTTTCACGTCACAAGTCCCATATGAGGCGTTTTTTTGGACTTTTGGAGGGCCATTTTGGGGTCGGATTTTGTCCATATGGGACTTCCCACACGGATTTTGAGGGAAGTCTGTGATTTTACGTCATGAATTCGGGGTCCCAATACCCCTCCCTTGCCCTCTATATTAGGTCTCCCATAGGCCTGTCCAGGGCCGGGAAGGCGATTTTTGTATGGGAATTGTGATATGGAATTGGAATTCT
>Ga0209358_10003656_pt1 | contig 11288 bp, 11 predicted proteins | sample LauGreFa1BDMLBSN_2_FD_187574 | JGI IMG/M metagenome (GOLD analysis project Ga0209358, IMG submission 187574) | Freshwater lake microbial communities from Lake Michigan, USA - Fa13.BD.MLB.SN (SPAdes) (version 2) | ecosystem: Environmental > Aquatic > Freshwater > Lake | place: Lake Michigan, USA...
CAGGCTGCCGCCGATGATGACGATCAGGGCCACGCCCGCGGTCCAGAAGAACAGGTCGCCTTGGAACCAGTCGAGCTCCCCGCGGCGGCTCAGCTTATGCTGACCCAGCACGGCGAGCGCATAGAGCGTGCCCGCGAGCACCACGATCGCCAACACGAGAAGCACGACCAGCTTGGTCGTGCGTCCGCGGGCCTCATCCTGGGCCCGGAAGAAATTCATCGTGCCGGCCATGGGCCGAAGTCAGCGCTTAGAACGAGACCTTCGGGGCGACCTTCTCGGCCGGATCTTCGATCTTGAAGAACTCGCCGGCCTGGAAGCCGAAGGCGTTGGCGATGAAGATCTGCGGGAAGACTTCGCGGCCGTTGTTATAGAACAGGACGGCGTCATTGAAGGCCTGACGGGAGAAGGCGATGCGGTTCTCGGTCGAGGTGAGCTCTTCCATGAGCGAACGCATGGTGGTGTCGGCCTTGAGCTGCGGATACTGCTCGGCGACGACCATCAGGCGGCCGAGGGCGCCGCTCAGGCCGGCTTCGGCCTGGCTGAGGTCGCGCATGGCGGCCGGGTCGTTCGGGTTGCCGGCGAAACGGACGTTGGCCTGGGTGGCCTTGGCGCGGGCTTCGATGACCGCGGTGAGGGTGCCGCTCTCATGGGCCATGTAGCCCTTGGCGGTCTCGACGAGGTTCGGGATCAGGTCGTAGCGGCGCTTGAGCTGCACGTCGACCTGAGCGAAGGCGTTCTTGCAGGCATTACGCAGCGCGACGAGGCTGTTGTAGATGCCCACGCCCCAGATGGCGGCGATGACGAGAGCGCCGACGATGACCAAGAGGACGACCAGCAGGACGGTGACGAGAGGACTCATATTGAGACTCAAGTTACCCGACCCACCCCAGCCTGCAAGTCGGCAGGGAGCGGTCGGGGGATAATTTTATGCGTCAATTGGAACGACTTACGCCCCGCCCCGCGGGTCTTAGGCGGTCTTTTCCAGCCGCGCGCAGACTTCGTCGATCAAGAAAGCGGGCGTCGAAGCACCAGCGGTCACGCCCACGACACCGAAACGAGCCAGGGCGGCGAAGTCCAACTCGGCCGCGGTCTCGACGTGGAAACAAGGCAGGCCCTGGATCTCGACGAGTTTGGCGAGCTTGACGGTGTTCGCCGAGTGGCGACCGCCGATGACGACGATGGCCTGGCAGCCCTGCTTCTGCAGTTCGAGGATGTCCGCCTGGCGGTCCTTGGTGGCGCCGCAGATGGTATCGAAGATCAGCGCACCCGGGAAGCGGGTCTTGAGCAAGGCGGCGAGCCGCTCGAACTCGTCGGTGAACATCGTCGACTGCGAGACCATGCAGACCTGCGCGCCGAGGTCGGGCAGCGCGGCGATCTCGGCCGGGGAAGTGATGACGTGGCCCTTGCCTTCGGCGTAACCGAGCAGGCCGATGACTTCGGGATGCTTGGGGTCGCCGAAGATGACCGTGGCGTAACCCTTGCGCGCGTGCATGCGCACCTTGCCGGCGATGATGCCGACGTCAGGACAGGTGGCGTCGCGGAATTCCATGCCGAGCGACTTGAGATATTCGCGACGCTCCGGGGAGATGCCATGGGCGCGGACGACCATGACGGCGCCGGCGTCGGTGGACTGAGAGACCTCGAGCTTGGTCTCGCTGCGGTAATCGCCGACCTCACGGATGCCCTCGCCGGTCAGGACCTCCATCATCTGGCGATTATGGATCAACGGACCGTCGGTGTAGACGGGGTGGCGGCCCTTCTGCGCATACTCACGGGCGATATCGATGGCGCGTTCGACGCCCCAGCAGAAACCCGCGGACTTGGCTCGGATGACCTTCACGGCTTCAAGGTGCGGGCAAGGCCGCCCGATTCAAGCAAAGTCCGGCCTTACTTGGCCGGGACGCCCCAGACTTCGGCTTCGATGTAGTCGTTCGAAGGTCCGGCGGAGTTGCCCTTGGAGTGGAAGCGGACGTAGCGGCCCTTGACGGCGGCGACCGGGATCACGCGGCCTTCGTTGGACTCGTAGTAGCAGTAGTCCTTACCCTTGCCCAGGCCTAGCTCGCCTTCGGAGTCGTTGTTGTAGACGGTGGTCACGCCGCTCTTGAAAGAGGCGTCGTCGGAGATCTGGACGACGACGTTGAAGTAGACGCGGCGCTCGCGGTGGAAGTGCCAGACGGCGATGGCGCTGATCTCGGCGGACTTGGCGAGGTCGACCTGGACCCAGTGATGGCCGCGGGGCAGTTCGACTTCGAAGCCTTCTTCGCCACCCTTGTCACCGTCGGTGACGTAGGAGAAGTCGCCGGCGGCGGCCTCACGGGCGGAGGAGGTCACGTTGGCGCCCTTGGCGAGATTGACGGCGGCGGCGGGCACCTTCGGCAATTTGCGCGGGGCGGACGAGACCGGCTCGAGGTTGTTGATCTTCACCGGACGCGGCGTGCCGAGCGCGACGGACTTAGGCAGTTCGAGTGGGAGCTCCTTATCCTGAGCCAGGACGAAGGCGGGGAGAGCGAGGAGGCAGAGAGCGAGGTGCTTCATGGGGATAAAGTTAAGACAACGGGAAAGCGGACGGGTTTCAAGACTTCGGGGCTTCCAACGTGCGGACCCGGCGATGCTTGAGGGGGAAACGCAGGATGACCGTCGTCCCGACGTCCGGGGTGCTCTGGATGTCCACCGTGCCGCCATGGGCGCGGAGGATGCGCAGAAGGATGAGCATGCCGATGCCGCCGCCGGAGGCCTTGGTGGTGTAATAGGCGTCGAAGACGCGCGTCAGCTTGTCCGCCGGGATGCCCACCCCGGTGTCGCGGATCGAAAGCACGACCCACTCGTCGTCGGACGAAAGCTTCACATGGATGTCGCCGCCGCGGTCCATGGCCTCGAGGGCGTTCTTCATCACGTTGAAGAGCGCCTGCTTGATCTGGTTACGGTCGCCGAGGATGAGCGGAAGTTCGCCGGGGACGTCGAGCGAGACGCGCACACCGAGCTGCTCCATCTGCTCTCGAAGGAGGCCGGTCGCCTCGGCGACGACGGTGACGAGGTCGGTATCGGTGAGGTGCGGAGGCGTCTGGCGGACGGCCCCGAGGAAATCGCGGACGATGCCGTCGAGACGCTTGATCTCGCCCTGGCAGACCTCGGCGGCCTTGCGCACTTTCTCCGCGGCCGGCGAATCGCCGAGCTTGGCGGCTTCGCGCTGGAGGAGCTGAAGGTGGATACCGATCGCGTTGAGGGGATTGCCGACCTCGTGGGCGACGCCCGCGGCGAGGGAGACGATGGAATCGATGCGCTCGGTTTCGACGCGGTCCTCGGTCTGGACGCGTTCCTTGGTGACGTCGCTGAGGACGGCCACGCGACGGCTCCGCTCGGCGCCATGCTGCTCGCCGACGCGTGCGAGATGGAGCGTGAGCAGACGGGGCTCAGGATAACGCACTTCGAGTTCGCGCGTCAGGGCGCCGACGGTCTCGGGCAGCTCGAGGGCCTGGGCGATGTCGGGCGACAGGCGGCGGAGTTCGGCGCCGGCGACGTCGTCCGGATTGACCCCGAGGAGGCGGACCGCGGAGGCGTTGGCGTATTCGATGGCTCCGTCGTGCGAGAGCACGATCACGCCCTCGCGGAGCGTATCCAGCACCGTCTCCATGAGGTCGCGCTCGCGTTCGAGGCGGCGGGCGAGAATGGCGAGGTTCTGGGCGTCGAGGTCGTCGATGCGGCCAAGGACACGGTCAAGGGGGCTGAAGCGACGACGGGCCATGGTCAGGCGGAGCGCGCCGCGACAAGGCGGGCGATGGCGGCGATGAGCAGGCGCGCGACGGCGGCCTTGGAGGCCGGGCCGAGGACCTCGCGGTAACCGTTTCGACCCAGCAGGATGAGCTTGTTCTCGTCGGACCCGAAAGCGCTCTCGGTTCCGGCGACGGAATTGGCGGCGATCAGGTCGAGTCCCTTGCGCTCGAGCTTATCAAGGGCGTGGGCCTCGACGTTCTCGGTCTCGGCGGCGAAGCCCACCAGGAACTGGTCGGTGCGGCGTTCTTCGGCGAGGGCCGAGACAATGTCCGGCACCGGCTCGAGTTCGACCGTCATCCCCTGCCCGTCTTTCTTAAGTTTCTGCGGAGCGGTCGTCTTCGGACGCCAGTCGCTGACAGCGGCCGTCATGATCAGGACGTCGCAGGGACCGAACAAGGCGTCGGCCTGACGGTGCATCTCGGCGGCCGTCACGACCGGGTAGACCATCACGCCCGCGGGTTCCGGCAGGGAGACCGGACCGGCGACCAGGTCGACCGACCAGCCGGCTTCCTTCGCGGCCATGGCCAAGGCGAAGCCCATCTTGCCCGTCGACGGGTTGCTGATGAAGCGAACCGGATCGAAGAACTCGCGCGTAGGACCGGCGGTGATGAGGCAGCGGAGGGACAAAGGGGTGACAGCGGTTAGGGGACGGCGGTTAGCGGTTGGCGGTTAGGCCAAACACTGGGGATACCTTGGCGGAGGATGGGGGCGGAAACAATAGAGAAGGGGTAGGGATAGGGGTGGGGGTAGGAAAGATAGTGAAAGCAAAGGGAGACCGGAAACCGGAATGAATGCTGCGGATATTAATGCCCCCAGCCAATCATCCGGTCTCCGGTTTCCCTTTGAGTTCAAGCCCTTGCCTCGAGGTAGGGCTGACCACCCTTGGTCAGCCGCGGTTGAGCGAGGGCGCTCACCCCTACCCAATCCACCTGCCACCTGAAAAGACTGCCTCTCCCTATACTCGATACTCCATACTCTATACTCTCGAGATTGCACCTAGGGCAGCACGCGGTGCTGCCCATACCCCTACCCCTCTCCCTTGCATTCTCCCTCCCTCCCACTCACATTCCCCTCATGGAAATCTTTCTGGCGACGGGTAATACGCACAAGGCCGAGGAATTCGGCCGCATGTTCGCCAAGGCGCGGCTCGACGTGCGTGTGCGCTCGGCCAAGGACCTCGGCGGCATGCCGTATGTCGAAGAGATCTCCGGCACGTTCAACGGCAACTGCCGCCTGAAGGCCGAAGCCCTCCGCGCCATCGCGCCGCGCAAGGCCTGGGTGCTCGCCGATGACAGCGGCCTGTGCTGTGACGCTTTACAGGGCGGACCGGGCGTCGACTCCGCAGTCTACGCCGGCATGGGCGCGACCGACGCGCAGAACCGCACGAAACTCCTCGAGGCGATGAAAAAGGCCCCGCCTCATAAGCGCGGCGCGCGCTTCGAATGCCACCTCGTCCTCCTCGGACCCAACCAGGAAGTCGGCAAGTTCGTCGGCCAGTGCTGGGGCAAGATCCTCGAGGCCGAGGTCGGCACCGAAGGCTTCGGTTACGATTCGCTCTTCGTGCCCGCCAACGAGGAACGTACGTTCGGCGAGCTCAGCCCCGCCAAGAAGGACTCGATCAGCCATCGCGCCAAAGCCTTCCAGCTCATGGCCGCGTGGCTAAGGGAGAATGGGGTAGCTTAAGACAAAACACTAAAATCAAAGGGAGACCGGAAACCGGATATTTGGCTGGGGAGCCATTTTCAGGTCTCGGGTCTCGGCACTCTGGTCCCGGGTTCGGGTTTTCAGGCACAGGTACAGGCCCCGGGTCTGAGACCCGAACCTGAATACCTGAACCAGATACCCGATGGCTGAGACCAGGGACCCGAGAACGTTGTAACTTTGTGTTTTCCAACCGCTAACCGCCCACCGCTAACCGCTACTACCTTTTAAAAAAACACCGCTTCGGACAACGCTTCGGGGGCGGCCATGAAGGCGACGCGCTGCGAGAGCTTACGGCTATCGTGGCTGCGCGTGAAGGCGACCGTGGCGTGCGAGCAGCCTTCGGAGTGCTCCCAGGAGAAGCGGGCGCCGTCGGCGAAGATCCATTCGGCGTCGAGGCAATCGCCCGCCGGAGGCTTCTCGGAAAGAGCGAACGTGACGTCGAGGTGCGAGCGCGTGAGCCCCGCGCAGTGCGTGAGGCACGAGCGCATCCATTCGAGGATACCGTAAGCCTCTCCGCGCATGCCCGCGTGATGCGAGACCGTGACGGAACGGAGGCCGCGGACGAGTTCGGCCGGTTTGTGCGCGGCGAGATACTGGCCGAGCGCCTGACGCACGGGCAGGCAACGCGCGACGGCGAGGTCGCGGACGGACTTCGGATTCGGGAACGGGAGTTTGAAGAATTCATCGCCCACGAGGGAACGATCGGCGACGACGCGACGGCAACGAGCAGTCCACGCGAGCCACGGCATGAATTCGTCGACGGTCACGCCATGCGCCCAGACGTTGGTCGGCAGGTCGCCTTCGAGCCAGGTCGAGACGAGGGATTCGAGCTCCGGCGTGGGCGCGCCGTGGGCGAGCATCAACGCCTCGCAGCAACGCTTGCCGCGGCGGGAGGGATCGAAGAAGCAGAGGACGTTGACCTTGGCCTCGAGCGCGGCGGCGGCCTCGGCAGCCGGGCGGGCGGCGAGGATCACGAGGCGGCACGGATAACGCTGGGCGAAGCGGATGGCTTCATCGAAACGGGCCTGCGCGTCGGCGGGCGTGACGCCGGCGCCGAACATCAGCACGAGGTTCATCTGCGAGGCGCGCGAGGCGTTCTCGCCTTCGTCGGCCCATGCCTTGTCGAGCGACGGCAGGACGGCGGAGATCTTGACCGGGAAACCCGGCAGCGCGTCGATCAGCGGGTGGGCCATGATCAGCGGCCGGCGTTGCGCCAGGCGTGGCCATGGGCGCCGAGGAGAGCGTCGCCGCCCGCGGGACCCCAGGAACCGGCGGCGTAGGTCTCCATGCCGGCGCGGCCCTGCTCCTGCCAGCTCTGGAGGAGCGGCGTGAACAGGCGCCAGGAGGCTTCGGTCTCGTCACCGCGGATGAAGAGCGTGCGATCGCCGACGATGCCGTCGAGGATCAGGCGCTCATACGCCTCGGGCGTGTTGGAACCGTAGGTGGTGGCGTAGCGGAAGCTCAGGCGGACCGGCTGCGTGCGCGGCTCGAGGCCGGGCACCTTGGAATTCAGGACGAGTGTGGTGCCTTCGTCGGGCTGGATCTGGATGACGAGGCGGTTCGGGGCCAGGTCGTAGCGGGCGTCGCCGGCGAAGAGGCCGGACTCCGGCTGCTTGAACTGGATGGCGATCTCGGAGACACGGCGGGCGAGGCGCTTGCCGGAGCGCATGTAGAACGGGACGCCGGACCAGCGACTGTTCTCGATGGAGAAACGCAGCGCGCAGAAGGTCTCGGTGGCCGAATCTTGCGGGATGTCCTTCTCGGTCAGGTAACCCGGCACCTTCTCACCGCCGGAAAGACCCTCGGCGTACTGGGCGCGGACCGCGTCAGCGTTGGCGCCGAGGCGGAGCGGCTGGATGGACTCGAGGAGCTTGACCTTCTCGTCGCGGATGTGCTCGGCGGAGAGGGAGCGTGGCTGTTCCATCGCGACGAGCGCGAGGAGCTGCATGGTGTGATTCTGCAGCATGTCGCGCGTGGCGCCGCTGCCGTCGTAATAGCCGCCGCGGGTGCCGACGCCGAGTTCTTCGGCGACGGTGATCTGGACGTGGTCGACGTGGCGACGGTTCCAGAGAGGCTCGAAGATCGGGTTGGCGAAACGCAGGACGAGGAGGTCCTGGACGGTCTCCTTGCCGAGATAGTGGTCGATGCGGAAGATCTGCGACTCGCGGAAGTTGCGGGCGGCGACGGCGTTGAGATGGACGGCGGAGGCGAGGTCCTTGCCGAACGGCTTCTCGATGATGACCTTGCTTTCGAGTTCGGTGCCGAGGCCGCGGCCGGCGAGGCCGGACTGACCGAGGTTCTCGAGAATCGGCTCGAAGACCGAGGGGGGAGTCGAGACGTAGAAGACCAACTGGAGCGGGCGACCGGCGCGCTTCTCGGCGGCGGCGATCTGCTCCTTCAGGGCGGCGAAGGCCTTGGGGTCATCGTAACCACCGGCCTGATAGGAAGTGTTATCTTGGACGCGTTGCCAGATATCGGGGCGGAACTCGCGGCGAGAGAACTTCTTGATGTCGGCGGCGGCCTGGGTGCGGAACTCGGCGTCCGGCACGGGCTTACGGCCGAAGCCGATCAGGTGGAAGTCCGCCGGAAGGAGGCTGTCGACGGCCAGGTTGTAGAGCGCCGGCAGGAGCTTGCGGGCGGCCAGGTCGCCGGAGGCGCCGAAGATGACCACGCACGTGGGCTGGGCGCCGCGGTGCTTGCTCAGGCCGGAAAGGAACGGATGACGGTCGGTGTCGGACATCGGAGTCTAGAAGCGGCGACGCCCGAAGAGGACTTCGCCACGGTGTTGAAGGAGGCGGACGGTGCCTTTCTTGCAAACCAGAACTTCCACGACGTCGAAGCGCGTATGACACGCACCCCCGATCTGGCGGATCCAAGCGGCCGCGGCCCGCCGCAAAGCCCGCTTTTTCCTTCGATTCACGGCCCAATACCCTTCCCCGCCGCTTTCTGCCGTCCGTGTCTTAACTTCGACGAACACGAGCACCTCGCCCTCGAGCACGACGAGGTCAAGCTCATCACGGCCATGACGCCAGTTGACGGCGAGGCAGCGGCCGCCGTGTCGGCGGTAATGCGCCTCGGCTTGGCGTTCGCCCCAAGCGCCGAGGTCGGCAGGGATGGGACGGCCGCGCCACCAAGCCAGGAACGCCGACCACGCTTCGAAGAAAAACATGGCCGAGAAGACCCAAAAGGGGGCGTTTCCGCCATCCTGCGGCGGAGGGGTTCTTGACCTAGGGAACCGTAGGTGCCTTTCTCTGTCCTTACACCCCACACCCATGCGTCTCCTCACCCTCCTCGCCCTCGCCGCTTTAGCGCTTTCTGGCTGCCAGCCCGCCGAGACTGGCGTTAGCACAAATAAGATCCCGGAATCCTACCGCCAGAACGGCTGGTTCGTCGGCGCCCAGGCCTACACCTTCAAGGAGTTCTCCTTCTTCGAGGCCATCGCCAAGACCAAGGAAGCCGGCGGCAACGTCATCGAACTCTTCCCGGGACAGGCCGTGAAGCCGGGCTCGAAGGAAAAGACCCACCACTCGATGTCCGACGCCACCATGGCCGAGATCAAGGCCGAGTTGGACCGCCAGGGCGTCCGCGCCGTGAACTACGGCGTCGTCGGCGCGAAGAACAAGGAAGAGGTCTACGCCATCATGTCCTTCGCCAAGAAGATGGGCCTCTACGCCGTCTGCACCGAGTCCACCGAACAGGTCGCCCACTGGGAGTCCGCCGCCAAGGAGTTCGACATCAAGGTCGCCTTCCATGAGCACGGCACCCGCCTGACCAAGGACGGCAAGATCGACCCTAAGTATAAGGTCTGGGATCCCCTCTACATCCTCGGCGTCGTCGAAAGCCGCGACTCCCGCATCGGCGCCTGCGCCGATATCGGCCACTGGGCCACTTCGAACCTGAGCTCCGTCTGGGCGATCAAGGTCCTCGAAGGCCGCATCGTCAGCGTGCACCTCAAGGATAAGTCCGACTTCGGCCACAAGGCCACCGTCGTCGTCGCCGGCAAGGGCGTGGTCGACGTGGACGGCTGCCTCAAGGAACTCATCCGCCAGAAGTTCGACGGCCATATCTCCGTCGAGCACGAAGCCGACTGGAAGGACAGCGTCCCGCAGGTGAAGCATAATATCGATTTCGTCAAAGCCCGCGCGAAGTAAGGTTCGCCAGGTAGGGACAGCACCACGTGCTGTCCTCCCAAAGCCCCCGGGAAATCGGGGGCTTTTTTGTGCCTCAGCAAAACAGTGAAACTCAAAGGGGGACCGGAAACCGGAAAGGATGCTGCGGAACTATTTCGGGTCTCAGGTCTCGGCCATCGGGCATCAGGTTCGGCTGTTCAGGTTCAGGTTCAGGCACTGGTCCCGGGCCTGACACCCGCACCTGACGACCCGAACCAGGGACCTGAGGGCCGAGACCCGAGACCTGAAAATGCGTCCCCAGCCAATCATCCGGTCTCCGGTTTCCCTTTGAGTTCATCCCTCTTGCCTTGGGTAGGGTCGGGGCCGCGTCACGACATAGCCTGCGTTATGCCGCCGCAGGGCGGCTAAAGGTAGGGGCGTGGCTCCGCCGCGCCCTCCGTTCAGGAGTGCACGATGAATCGTGCCCCTACCTTGATTCGCCCTACGGCGAACGAGGGCAGCACGCGGTGCTGCCCCTACCTCACTCACCCCTCCGGCGTAAACCCAAGCACGACATCCCAACGCGCAGCGAGCTCGCCGGCTTTGGATCCTTTGAGCGGATTGAAATCAAGCGTGACGCTCTCGCGCTGCTTGGCGTCCTTGATGCCTTTGTAAACCATGTCGTTCGCGTTGAGCTCGTGGCCCTTGATATAGCACTGGGTGATGAGCTCTTTCTTGCCCTTGATCTTCACGGCGAGGTGGATGTGCGGGGTACGCGGTTTGTAAGGCACGGGCTTGATCGTGCGGAAGACATACTCGCCGTTGGTGCCGGTGAGGAAGCGTCCGAAGCCCTGGAAGTTGCCGTCCCGCTTGGCCGCATTGCCGGTCTTGGTGTGGAGATAGGCGCCGTTATTGTCGGCCTGCCAGATCTCGACCAGCGCGTTGCGCACCGGCTCGCCATGCTCGTCGAGGATGCGACCGGACAACCAGGCGATCTCGCCGACGGCCGGCGTGACGCCGTTGTTCACGATGATCAGGTCGTTGTCGGTATCGAGCGGCAGCTTGTCGGGATAGAACGGACCCTCGGTCTGCTTCGGCGTGCGCGTCAGCGCTTCGGCGAAAGCCCCCGGGACCGCGAACATCGCCGCACCTAGGGCGACTTGCCGGAGGAAATCACGACGCGCACGAAGATGAGCCGGCAGAGGGGGTAAGGCCATGCGTGGGTGATAAGGCGAAAAGGGTTGAGGGGCAAGGGGTAGGTTTTAGCGGTAGGCGGTTAGCGGTTAGAACAATTTTCAGGTGGCGGGTGGCAGCCGCAGGTGGCGGGTGGCAGGCGCAACCCCGCGACCTGCACCCGAACCTGATACCTGATGGTCGAGACCATAGACCTGAAAATGCATCTCCCAACCGCCAACCGCTAACCGCAGACCGCTACCACCCTTGATGCGGGCGGCACGCCCGCATCAATACCCTTCCCCTCCCCACCCCACCCCCTTTATTCTCCCCTGACGTCCATGTCGGAAACTCCTCGCGACCAGATCCTCCGCCTCCGCGCCGCCATCCAGCGTCACGAGGAGTTGTATCGCAAGAAGCACGCCCCGGAGATCTCCGACTTCGAATTCGACAAACTCGTCGACCAGCTCGCGGACCTGGAACGTAAACACCCCGAGCTCGCCGGGCCCGACCTCGGCATCGGCGACGACA
>Ga0209358_10003660_pt1 | contig 11280 bp, 12 predicted proteins | sample LauGreFa1BDMLBSN_2_FD_187574 | JGI IMG/M metagenome (GOLD analysis project Ga0209358, IMG submission 187574) | Freshwater lake microbial communities from Lake Michigan, USA - Fa13.BD.MLB.SN (SPAdes) (version 2) | ecosystem: Environmental > Aquatic > Freshwater > Lake | place: Lake Michigan, USA...
AGACCCAGACGATGACGCTCGGGAATTTCAGCAATGACGCCATTACCGATAAAGGCTTCCTTATCGAACAGCCATTGTTGCGCGCGAATAGGCAGACTGGAGTCGAGCAAACCGCCGATACAGATGATCACAATGGCCGAGTGCGCAAAGATATATCCCAATTTGTTTGCTGCACCTTGCTTGGCAGTCAGCAGCGTTGCCTCGCCTTTTTGCACCAGCTTTACTTGATAGCCATCGGATGCAACTAGTCGGGCTGCTTGCGCGGCAAACTGCTCGCCACCCTGCTGCGCGGACCACTCGGCATGATGATGAAAATTGCGCAAGGATTGTTCGCGCACGCTCTCTCGCCAGCTCTTCATATCCTTGAGCATTTTGGGCGCGTTCCGTGCGATGCACAAAGAGGTGGATGTCACCAGAAAGGCCATAATCAGCAAGAACCACCATGCTGAATACACCGAGTAGATGGAGAAATGCGCAAAAATCTCGAACCAGAACGGACCGAACTGATTCACATAGTTCGGCATGGGTTCATTTTGCGTGACCACCGTCCCGACAATCGACGCGATTGATATGACCGTCAACAAGCTGATCGCAAACCGCATGGAAGACAAAAGCTCGATGGCCTCGGACAGCCATCGGCGGCGGGTTTGCAGAACGATTCCCTGGGTGCTGGTAGTCATGGGTTTGATGAGCTTTGTCTCGGATGGTCGCTGACAGCCACATTGGCTTGGCGCAGCGTTTGGTTGTGACGCCATTTTATGCCTGCAAAGCCAGTTCGCCATCCATATCCGGAGCCCTTGTAGGTCTTTATCGCTCATGGCTACAAAACATACCGCAAAAAACAAAAGGGGCGACTTCTCAGCCACCCCCTCGCGGCCGCATGTCGGCCTGGTTTGCCCGCGCTTTGCTTACTTCAGACCAGCGATATAGTCAGCCACTGCTTGCATCTCTTCGTCGGAGAGCCGCTTGCCTATAGCAGTCATCTGCGCACTGTTCATACGCGCGCCAGTGCGGAAATTGGTCAACTGAGCAAGGGTGTAATCCTGATGCTGGCCAGCGACGCGAGCAAACTGTGCCGGAATACCGGCGCCATTCGGGCTATGACATCCTGCGCAGGCTGGCACATTCTTTTCAGCGATACCGGCACGATAGATTTTCTTGCCGAGCTCAACTGTGTTTTTGTTGCGGGCCGCGCCGGGCGCAGGTTTCTGTTGATCCAAATAAGCGGCGAGATTGCGGATATCGCTGTCATCCAGTGCCTTGGCGATCCCGGTCATGATGGCATTGTTACGGTTTGGGCCTTGAAAGTCATACAGCTGCTTCTTGAGGTAGGCAGCATGCTGACCTGCCAGCTTTGGATTTTGCGTGATCGTGGAATTACCTGCGGCTCCATGGCATGCAACGCAAGCGAGAATGCCGCGTGAGGCATCGCCGTTGGCGTAGAGAGTGCCGCCCTTTACAGGGTCTGACTCGACAGCAGGTTTCGAGTCATTGGCTTGAGTCAAAGAGGCATAGACCAACAGAAGGAGGTATGCGAACTTCACAAAGGGGGACGTGGCAGGTTTCATTCAATTATCCGGGGCTTTGGATTGATTTTGCTTGGCGCTTGCGGCTTCTGCAGGCTGGCCGGTGTAGTAAAAAGGCGAACCGAATTCAGCACATTTGAACCTGAATTTCGAGCCCGTGATTGTACTACAATGGCCGTCCTTCCTTCGTACGCGCCTCTGCTGCACGCAGCCTCATGTCTCTTCTCTGGCAAGCCCGCTTTTTCACGACGGTTAATCGACTCCCGGATTTGCCAAAATATAAAGCTCCCGAGATTGCCTTCGCCGGTCGCTCGAACGCCGGCAAGTCGACTGCGATTAATGTCCTGTGCAATCAGAAAAAGCTGGCCTTCGCTTCCCGCACCCCGGGCCGGACGCAGCACATCAATTTTTTTTCCCTCGGTGGCGCTCATGTAGGTCAGCATCGCAAAGATCCTACCCGCGTTGAGGAAATTCGCGCCTTTCTGGTCGATTTGCCGGGCTACGGCTATGCAGAGGTGTCTGGATCGGCAAAAGACCACTGGCAGTTGCTCCTGGGGCGCTACGTCCAAGAGCGCGATCAGCTCGCGGCGCTGGTACTGATCATGGACGCGAGACGTCCCTTCACTGAACTTGATATTGAGATGCTGGAGTGGTTCGCCCCTACCGGCAAGCCAGTACATTGTATTTTAAGCAAGGCAGATAAACTGAATCGCAGCGAAGCAGCCGATGCGCTACGCCTCGGACACTCCATACTGTCAAGTTATGTTGACGAACAAGGTCGTCCTCTGCCATTCTCTGTGCAATTGTTTTCTGCGCTCAAGCGCAGCGGTCTCGAGGAAGCAAACCAAAAGGTTCTCGAGCTGCTGGGTATCAACGGGGACACTGAGCAGCCCGACTGACATAAAAAAACCCCGGAGAAAGGGGAAATCTCCAGGGCCGAACGCTGTACCGCCTTGTGGCAGCACAACCCCGCTCAGGGAGGAGAAGCGGGAGGTGAGCAAATCACCTACTTGTCTGAGACTCGTAGGCGCCGAAAGTTTCATCAAGCTCGCACCCAAGACCACCCTTGAGCTTTAAGAACCAGAATTTTCTTTTCTATTCACCATCATGTCCGATCATTCATCCGCCCAGTTTCCAGCCATTCGCATGCGACGCATGCGTAAAGATGCTTTTTCTCGCGCGCTGATGCGCGAAAACACTGTTACCGCGGCCGACCTCATCTACCCGGTCTTTATCCTGGATGGACAAAACCGACGTGAGGCAGTGCCCTCGATGCCCGGCGTTGAGAGGCTATCGCTCGATTTGCTGATGCCCGTTGCCGAAGAGTGTGTTGCTCTGGGCATCCCAGTACTTGCACTGTTCCCCGTCATTGATCCCGCATTGAAAACAGCGGACGGCATCGAAGCCACCAACCCAAAAGGTCTGGTACCGCGCGCCGTGAGAGAAATCAAGCAGCGCTTCCCAGAGCTGGGTGTGCTGACCGATGTAGCGCTGGATCCTTTCACCAGCCACGGGCAAGACGGTGTGCTTGATGATGAGGGCTATGTGCTCAATGACGAGACGACCTCGATTCTCATACAACAGTCTCTTGTGCAGGCCGAGGCAGGTGTGGATATCGTCGCACCTTCCGACATGATGGATGGTCGAATCGGCGCAATCCGCCATGCGCTGGAAGATGCAAAACACATACACACGCGCATCATGGCGTATTCCGCAAAGTATGCATCGGCCTTCTACGGCCCTTTCAGGGATGCTGTAGGTTCTGCAGCCAATCTTGGCAAAGGCAGCAAGGCCACCTATCAGATGGATCCCGCCAATTCAGACGAGGCCTTGCGTGAGGTCGGCCTGGATCTCGCCGAGGGTGCTGACATGGTCATGGTCAAACCCGGCATGCCGTATCTGGATATTGTGCGTCGGGTAAAAGATGAATTCAAAGTCCCCACCTTTGCCTATCAGGTCAGCGGCGAATACGCGATGATCAAGGCAGCAGCGCAAAATGGCTGGATCGATCACGACAAAACCATGATGGAAGCGATGCTCTCCTTCAAGCGTGCAGGCGCCGATGGCGTGCTGACTTACTTCGCCAGAGAGATCGCCAGGAAGCTCTGATATTTACTTCAGGCGTCAGGGGACTGTTGCATGGCAGCCCTCTCACCTTCATCTCAGTTTGCCTAGCACACTGCAGTGTGCCACGCTATTCCGTGGTTCCGTACTGAGTCCCGTCACAAGCTCACAGGACATTTGTTCGAATGATGAACTTTTGTTCGATTATCGTTCCATAAGCAAGCACCGGCAGTAGATTTGTCGAGTGCCTGTCGCCAAATTAACGCTTTAATGTGATGCGGTAGCTTGCTGGGAAGTAGCGGGGATTTCGGGTAATTGTGGCTACACGCCTGCGACATGCTGCCAGCAGCACAACGAAGAGCTGTAACCGTATCTTCTGATATTTGTGAGCAGAACTGTTAAATGAAGGCCGACATGAGTAAATTCATGCTTCCCCCTGTCATCAGAAATCCAAATCTGGGCGCCCATAAGGCAAGTGATGAGGGCATAAACTACGATGTTGCGGTAGGTCGCAAAGAGAAATTCACTACACCCAGGGGAAAAGTTGGTACAACCCTGGTTTTTTCTCGCGTGAAGCCAGAGCAATTAAAAAATCCCGATGCCGAACGGTATTTGGGCTCTGGCCCTGTCGTGAAAGGTTTTATAAACGAAAAATTAGAAGCAAAGAAGATTGGTAAAGAAAAAATTGAGAGACTTTTTTTGGTTCTGAAGGCTCAGATCGAAGGTAATATTTCAAATGGCTCCAAAGAATATTTAGGTGCTAATGGCGTATCCGAAACCTTGCGTAATTTGCCAGAAGGGAAATTGGTTCGATTCGTCGATTCCGCCAACACCGAAATCCTAAATTCAGCTACCCGCGTCTAACATACAGGAAACAGATCATTCACGTTCGTGCTGGATACGCAACGCACACTAGTCTCGAGACCTTGCTTTATCAGCTTGCAGTCAGGGCGTGCCGACTATACAGCTTCTACTCAGAGTGAATCCAGCTGCTTGAGAGACTGGAGGAAAACGCTTGGCGATTGAAAGCCGATGACCCGAGGCGTTTGCAGCTCTCTACCATCTCTGCCAAAGAAAATCATCCCCGGTGGACCGAATAGCGAAAACCTTTTCAGTAGCGCCTTGTCGTCTGCGCTATTGGCCGTGACATCCACCTGCAGCAATAAGATATCCTGCATCTTTGCACTAACGGCCGGGTCGGTGAATGTCAGTTTTTCCATTTCCACACAAGCCACACACCAATCCGCGTAGAAGTCCAGCATCACAGGGCGACCGCGCGCAGCTGCAATCGCTTGGTCTAGCTCAGCTATTGAATGAACACGCGTGAATGCGATCTTCTGATGCGATTTCCCAGTCAGGTGCGCAAGCGGTGCCCACGCATCACGACCGCCAGTGGCGAGCCCTGTCAGCTGCACAGCGCCCAGCAAGACGAAGACCATACCGAGTGCGCGACCGCGAAGACCCAGCTGGCGAGACAACAGAAGGAAAACACCATAGGCCACACCCAGCAATCCCCAACCCAGCATCAGCGCCCAAGCTGGCAGAAGTGAAGCGACCATCCATAATGCCAGCGCCAGCATCAGCACACCGAAGAAGGGCTTGACCACCTGCATCCAGCGACCCGCCTTGGGTACCAGCGCCCCCGCAGACAGACCCAAGAGAAGTAGCGGCACGCTCATGCCGACCGCCATCGCAAATAAGGCACCACCGCCAATCACAACATCACGCGTCTGGCTGATGTACACCAGCACGCCCGCCAGCGGTGCTGCAACACAAGGGCCAACAATCAGCGCCGACAGCATACCCATCACAAACACACCGGCGAGCTTGCCTGCTCTTTGCTGCTCGGACCAGCGGGTGAGCTTGAGCTGCACTGATGGCGGTACCTGCAATTGGTAAACATCGAACATGGAAAGCGACAAGACTGCCATGAAGATTGCGAAAGTGATGAGCACAGGTGGGCTTTGAAGATCTGCGGACAAACCCTCACCAATCAACCCAGCCGCAATACCCAGTGCGGTATACACCAACGCCATTCCCATCGCATAGGCAAGGGAAAGAATAAAACCCCGACCGCGGCTGGTGCGCTCGCCTTCACCCACAATGATGAAAGAGAGTATGGGAACCATCGGCAAGACGCACGGCGTCAACGACAGGCCCAGGCCCAGCAGCAAAAAGAGCGGCAGAATCAATAGCAGGTTGCCACTTGCGAGCGATGCTTCAATGCGACCCATTTCTGTCGTAGCTGCATCAGGCACTGATGCCGAGGGCGCCTCACGGGTCCCGGACAGCGGAAGATTAGCGGGCGCCAGTTTGGCTATGGATTCCATGGGCGCGTAACAGAGACCACGATCAGAACAGCCCTGGCTGCTGACACTCAGGGTAAATGGCGCATCGGCCTTGACGGGTAAGCGGATCAGAACTTGCTGCCGGTAGATTTCGACGGTTTTGTTGAAGGTCTCATCAAATTTCATTTTCCCTGCGGGGATGACTGGCGTTCCGAGTTGCGCGCCATCGGCCTTGAAAGCAAAGCGCTCGCGGTAGAGGTAATAGTCATCGGCGACATCGAAACGTACCTCGATCACCGACGCATCGGTCACCGTCGCGCTGAAACGAAATGCTTGCTCGGGTGGCAGAAACTGATCCTCCGCCGTGGCTGGGCAGAGCCACAGCAAGGCTAAAATGATGAGCAAGGAATGAAACAAACCACGAAAGCGCTGATGTATCAGCACTGTAAATTTTTGTCTCTGAAGCGAGTTCACCAAGCAGGCGATTTTCCATCCCCCTGCATCGCAAGGCTGCAGCGGTTCGCGACGCTCATTTGGATAGAGACTCTCAGGCATGTTGTTCTGGCGAGGTTTCAGCGAGGATCCACTGAAGATAAGGAGAATGACCTGCTACAACCGGCAAGGCAATAATCTCCGGCAGCTCATAGGGGTGCGCGGCGCGTATGGCTGCTTCTAGCGCAACATAGTGACGCTGTGCGGTTTTAATCGTCAGGGTGACCTCATTTACTGTTTCGATCTTGCCCTGCCATCGGTACACGGACTGCACTCCCGCCAGAGTAAAGCTTGCACAGGCAGCGAGCCTGGTTTCTACCAGGGCGCTGGCAAGCGCTTCGGCAGTCGCTGCGTCCGGCAAATGGGTCATGACAATGATGACTTGCTCCATAGAATCGATCTCGGGTTTATTTCAGTAATCTACGACGCGTAAGTATGGTGGCGAGGTAAAAGCCAGCCACACAATAGGCCAGCAATAGCAATAAAGACGACAGCACCTGATCTGGCATTTGGCCTAGCAACAATGGTCGCACAAGATGAACAGCGGCGCTTAAGGGCAGGTAGCCCGCAATGGCCTGCAGCCACTCAGGAAGTTGCGTCACGGGGTAGTAGACCCCCGAGAGGAAAATCATCGGCGTTAGCACGAGTGTGAAGTAGTAAGTAAAAAAATCATACCCTTTGGCAAGCGCGTTGATGGCAAGCGCGATTGACGCAAAGGTGGCACCCACCAGAAAAAGCAGCGGCGGGACCAGCAAGGCGCCCGGAAACCAGCCGATACCCAAGGCAAGCAGGACCAAAAGAATGGCAATACCGGAGATCAGTGATTTACTGGCTGCCCAGAGCATTTCAGCGAGCACAATGTCATCAAGATCCAGCGGTGTATTAAGCAAGGCATCCCAGGTTTTTTGTACATGCATGCGGGAGAAGGCTGAGTAGAGTGCCTCAAACGTGGTTGCCATCATCACGGACATACAAATAGCGCCGCTGGCAAGGTAAGCGATGTATGGCACGCCATCGATATTCTGCAGCATGCTCCCGAGTCCATAGCCAAACGCTACCAACGTTATTAACGGTTCGGCGATGTTGCCGACGACGCTGGTGAATGCGAGCTTGCGCCACACGAGAAAATTGCGCTGCCATACCGGCGCAAAACGCAGACTGAATCGGGGTACCTGATAGTAAATAGACGCCATGGTCAAATCCTCAGTCGCGCATGTCACGGCCGGTTAATTTAAGAAACAGATCTTCGAGATTCGCTGGTCGGTGAAGATAGCGCAGGCCTTCGGTTCCTGCGAGGTTTTGCAAAAGCGATTCAGGATGATCGGTGTAGCAAAATGCAGTCTCGCCACTGAATTCGATTCGATCAGCGAGGTGAGATGCACTCCCGGCCCACTGGCTCGCGTTATCCCCATAGACCTCGACGACTTGTGACTCGATATGCTTTGCAATTAGCGCCTGCGGTGATCCTTCGGCGATTAGCCGGCCGTGATCAATAACAGCCAAACGATCGCAAAGCCGCTCGGCTTCATCCATGAAGTGTGTGGTAAGCAGCAGTGACTTGCCTTCGGCCAGCAAGGCTTTCAGGCGCTCCCAGATCAAGTGTCGGGCTTGCGGATCAAGACCTGTCGTGGGTTCATCCATGAAGATGAGGTCAGGATCATTAACGAGTGCGCGCGCCAGCGTTAGTCGCCGTTTCATGCCACCGGAGAGTTCACCTATGCGAGCATGTCGCTTTGCTGTGAGACTAGAGAAATCCAGCAGCCAGTCAATGCGTGCACGCACCTGCGCGCGACTCATGCCAAAGTAACGTCCGTAAACGTAGATGTTTTCCTCGACGGTGAAATCGGGATCGAGACTATCCATCTGGGGCACGACGCCGATCCGCAAGCGCGCTTGCCGCGCATCAGCAGGCACCTCGTGCCCGACGAGCGTAATGCTGCCCCGGTCTGGTACTGTCAGGCCCAGACAGAGTCGCAATGTGGTTGTTTTGCCAGCACCATTGGGTCCCAGCAGACCAAAGCACTCTCCCCGTTCGAGTGAGAAAGAGATGCCATCGACCACCGTGTGGCGATTATCGCCATCACCATACGACTTGTAGAGATCTTTGACGGTGAGAATAGTCATTCAGTTATAGGGGTAAATCTTCGGTTGCCGATGGTGGAGCATAAAACCAAATGCGCGAAACTTCTGTTGCTGTATGGCCTGCCTAAAAAATCAGCCTGGCGCTTTCTTGAAACTGGGACTAGAACTTTTTACTGTTAGCTGGCACTCGACATGATTCATACTGCTCGTGAGAATACCGCTTGCTTGCAGCATTTTAAACAGCCTTTGGATAAGCCGAAAAAGCAAAAGCCAGGCTGACCCTGGCTTTTGTTAGTTGAATCCCACGATGGGCTTACTCGCCGCTATTGTCCTCAACGGCTGTCGTGTGATCCGGGCGATCTACCAGCTCCACAAAAGCCATCGGTGCATTATCGCCCTGACGGAATCCCATCTTCAGGATACGAAGATAGCCACCGTTACGGGCCGCATAACGTGGGCCAAGTTCCGCAAACAGCTTGACCACCATCTCGCGATCACGCAAACGATTGAAGGCAAGACGCTTGTTAGCCAATGTGTCTGTTTTACCGAGAGTCAGAATTGGCTCTACAACGCGACGCAGCTCTTTTGCCTTAGGCAGCGTGGTCTTGATCGCTTCATGACGAAGCAAAGAGACGGTCATGTTGCGAAGCATGGCGAGACGATGTGAAGACGTGCGGTTAAGCTTACGAAGTCCGTGACGATGACGCATGATATTTCCTTTACAGTTTTATATATCCAGCTCTTCTATCGCCCACCGAGAGGCGGGCGCGGGCCGGTGCATGTTGAATAAATTACTTGTCAAAGCCAACAGGCGGCCAATTCTCCAGCTTCATACCCAGAGTCAAGCCGCGTGAGGCCAAGACTTCCTTGATTTCATTAAGCGATTTGCGGCCCAGATTCGGCGTTTTCAGAAGCTCATTCTCGCTACGCTGGATCAAATCACCAATGTAGTAGATGTTCTCTGCCTTGAGGCAGTTTGCAGAACGCACTGTGAGTTCCAGGTCGTCGACAGGACGCAACAGGATAGGATCGACCGTCGGAGCGCGCGATGGTGCTTCGGCAGCGGTCTCCGTTCCTTCGAGTGCAGCAAACACATTGAGCTGATCGACTAGCACACGTGCGGATTGACGGATCGCCTCCTCCGGTGTGATCACACCATTGGTTTCGATGTTCATGACCAATTTGTCGAGATCGGTACGCTGCTCTACCCGTGCAGACTCCACGGCGTAGGAGACGCGACGAACAGGCGAGAACGAAGCGTCAAGAATGATGCGGCCGATAGTTTTGTTCGCGTCTTCAGCAAGGCGTCGCACATTGCCTGGTACATAGCCACGGCCTTTTTCTACTTTGACCTGCATGTCCAATTTACCGCCAGGGGTCAGATGAGCGATCACATGATTAGGATTGATCAACTCGACATCATGCGGCAGATCGATATCGGAGGCCAGAACAGCGCCTTCACCTTCTTTTTTCAAAGTTAATGTGACTTCATCGCGATTGTGAAGTTTGAAAACCACACCCTTGAGGTTCAGCAGGATGTCGACAACGTCCTCCTGAACGCCGTCGAGTGACGAGTACTCATGAACGACACCGGCAATAGTGACTTCAGTTGGAGCATAGCCAACCATGGACGACAGCAGCACGCGGCGCAGCGCATTACCCAGCGTGTGACCGTAGCCACGCTCAAACGGCTCCATCACAACTTTGGCATGGCCAGGGCCCAAAGGCTCGACTTCGATAATGCGGGGTTTCAAGAGATTGTTTTGCATGAATGTCCTTTCAATACCCTCGGCTCATTACACCGATAAGGCTGATGGCATATCGAAAGGCACAGATCGCAAGGCGACCCGTGCCGGGGAAATTATCGGGAATACAGTTCGACGATCAGAGATTCGTTGACTTCCTGATTGAAGTCCGAACGGTCAGGCCAAGACTTGAGTGAGCCTTCCATCTTTTTCGCGTCGACGGACACCCACATAGGAAAGCCGGACTGCTCAGCCAGCGACAATGCTTCGGCAATACGAACCTGCTTCTTCGCTTTTTCACGAATTGCCACAACGTCGCCGACCTTCACTTGGTAAGAAGGAATATTGACGACATTGCCGTTGATGGTGATAGCCTTGTGCGATACGAGCTGACGGCCTTCGGCGCGGGTTGATGCGAATCCCATGCGATAGACCACATTGTCCAGGCGAGCTTCGAGCAATTTCAGCAGCGTTTCGCCGGTATTACCTTTGCGGCGATCCGCCTCGGCAAAGTAACGGCGGAACTGGCGCTCAAGCACGCCGTACATGCGCTTGACCTTCTGCTTTTCACGAAGCTGATTGCCATAATCAGAGGTACGGGCACCGGAGGTGCGACCATGCTGGCCTGGCTTGGAATCGAGCTTGCACTTCGAATCCAGCGAACGACGGGCGCTCTTGAGGAAAAGGTCGGTGCCTTCACGGCGCGATAGTTTTGCTTTAGGTCCAATATAACGTGCCACGGTTTTTCCTTATCGTTTAACGCCTCAGATGGGATTTTTCCAACAGGCGCAAGTTCGGTCTACGTGCTACCGAACAGTGGTCTTCAGAGCAAAACCCGCCGGTGATGGCGGGCTACCTTCGGGTACTGCCAATACAACAAATCAAATACGACGACGCTTGGGTGGACGGCAGCCGTTATGCGGAACTGGTGTGACATCCTGGATCTGGGTGATTTTGATGCCCAAGTTGTTAAGCGCACGAACAGCCGATTCGCGACCTGGGCCTGGACCCTTGATCCGTACTTCCAGATTCTTCACACCGCATTCGACAGCGACTTTTCCCGCAGCCTCGGCAGCAACCTGT
>Ga0209358_10003661_pt1 | contig 11275 bp, 7 predicted proteins | sample LauGreFa1BDMLBSN_2_FD_187574 | JGI IMG/M metagenome (GOLD analysis project Ga0209358, IMG submission 187574) | Freshwater lake microbial communities from Lake Michigan, USA - Fa13.BD.MLB.SN (SPAdes) (version 2) | ecosystem: Environmental > Aquatic > Freshwater > Lake | place: Lake Michigan, USA...
TGGGTCAAATATTGTTAGTTTATTAAAAGAAAATAACGCAAATTTTATTACATCAAATTTGAGATTACATGAACTTGATAAAATACGTGAATTATTCCTATTATATAATCCAAAATATGTAATTAATTGTGCTGGAATTACAGGTAGTCCTAATATTTTCTGGTGTGATGAACATACAACTGAAACAATTGAACATAATATTACATATCAACTAACAATGGCAGCAATTTGTAAAGAATATAATATTCATTTAACTATTTTAGGCTCAGGTGGAATATTTATTAATGATGGTAAGGAATACGGAGAATCTGATATAGGAAATAATTATACTAATTATTACGGTGAATGCCGAATTTTGTTAGAATCAATGGTGAAACAGTATAATAATGTATTATATTTACGAATTAATTATCCAATTAGTAGCAAATTATCTAATAAAAATCTATTAACAAAGTTGCTTAGTTATAAGAGTATTGATAATGTTGAATTATCAATAACTTGTATAGATAATTTATTTCCTATTTTATTCAAAATGATAGAAGCAAATGAAAATGGCGTATGTAATTTTACTAATCCAGGTCATATTAATCTGTCTGATATTATTAATATATATAATAGTGTAACTGACAATTGTAAAATTAATCCTGTAACTAATCCTGTAACTAATCATGTAACTAATAAACGTTCCTATGCTAAATTATATTCTGATAAACTAATCAAATATGGACCATTAGATATAAATACTGCTATTAAGGAGTGTTGTAAAAAATATATTATTTAGTTATATAAATTATAATGTTAAAATTAATTAACAATGATAAAACCGATAAAAATACTACTCATTCATATATTGAGTTATATGAAGAATTGTTACATAGTAAACAATTTACAGCCAAAAATATTTTAGAAGTAGGTGTACAAAGAGGTGGAAGTATTAAGTTATGGCATGATTATTTTATAAATGCTACTATTTATGGTGTAGATATTATTCCAATAATAGATACATGGGATAAAATACGTTGTGAACCTAGAATTAAACTAGGTAGATTTGATGCATATAATGAGACATTTTTCAATGAAAATTTTTTAGGAAAGGTAAAATTTGATATGATGTTAGATGATGGTCCTCATACATTAGATAGTATGAAACAATTTATAAAATTGTATACACAAGTTATGACAGATGATGGTATCCTAATTATTGAAGATGTTCAGCAAATAGAGTGGCTTAATGAATTAATACAGACAGTCCCCGAAGATTTAAAGAAATATGTGTCAACATATGATTTAAGACATATTAAAGGTAGATATGATGATATTGTATTTGTAATTAATAAATCTAATAATTAATTTATATCTATATAAATTTACTTTAGAAAATATATATATTACAAATACAATTAAAATAATAAGATTTAAACTACATTTAGCAATTTATTCATATATTCAATTTCTGCTTCTTGTGTTGAAATAATATTTTCAGCAAGACGTTTTACACGTTCAGAACTAGTTTTCTGTAATATTTCATTGCTTGTTAGAATAGCCATTGAATGATGTTCAATCATTTCATTTAGGTATTCCTTATCATAAATGAATATCTGATTTCTGTATAAATATATAAATATACTTAAGAATAATCCTATTGTTAAATAATAAAAAATATTAATAGAACCCATGTGGTAATCATACATACCCACTTCTAGAATTCCCATTAATAAAGCCATTATAACAGACATATAAAATTTACCTAAGCTTGAGCGAATATTAAGTGATGTATTAGTCATTAATAAACTCATAAAAAAAAACTGTATTATAAAACTACCTAAAATCATTATAAGTAATGACATTTTCAACTCCATTTATAATTTTATATATGTTATGTAATATTATTTATTTTTATTATTGTTATTATTGTTATTGTTATTATTGTTATTGTTATTATTGTTATTATTAATAATTTATTTACTGTATTTTGTAATATTATTAAATAATATTTGATTATAAAATAAAATCTATTAGAATATTATAATGTCAAATATTATTACACAGTTAATACTTTTTAAAAGATATACACATGATAATCAAAATACACAATATGAAGCTATAAATAATCAATTAGCTGATAAACGGGCAAAATTAAATGCTCGTATTGCTGCTCATAATAAAAAAGTCGCAGAAAACAAGGCAAATGAGAAACAACATAAATCAAATAGGATTATAAATAATACTGTAATTAACAATAATGTTAATATGTTTTAGGAAATTATAATAATTATGTATATATTTTTATATATTTTTATATATATAATGTCTACTTCTGCTAATTCATCTTCGGGAATGCTAGCATTTACTAGCGATAATGAAAGTATGTTGATACTAGCACCACCCGCAAATTCAACAGAGACAGCTAATGATTTTAATGCTAGACTAGAAACTATGTCAGTTCAATATTTAGCTTCTGGTGCTAGTCATGATATAATAACTCAGTTACAACAGATTTCTATACCCCCAGGCTTTCAAGGAAGCACTGGTATTACAGGTCCTGCTCATTCTAATCTAACTGTTACTCAATTATCTAAAAATGATAGAGAACAGTTTGATATTGAAACAACTAATGATGTTTCAGATATTTCATTTGCATTAATGACAAAATATGATTCATGTGTTCAACCTACACCTGATTCAGCTACATATGATATTGGAACCAATAATCAGTCAGTTTCAAAGTCATTTTCAGTAATAAAACCAACTAATTCTATTTATGACTCACATGTTCAGTTTGATTCTGTCCCAAATACAGGACCTTTTTATTCTACATCCTCCTCTGGAGGAGATACAGATATTACAGGAGATACAGGTAGTACAGGATATGAAGGACTTCGCGGACTTTTTCCTGTAGATATAAATGGAACTATTCCTAACCAAGGTTCATGGGAAGTAACATTTGATGAGACTAATACAAATTCTAATTACAGTAAGGCTATTAATTCTGAATACAATACCACTAATGGTGAAAGACCAATGAGAGTTGAAGAATTTGATTCATTTAACAAGAATTATGCTTTAGGAATGGATTTATTATCAGAGTCAAATGAACAAAATTATTTTACATTAGATAATAAAACTGGCGAACCTATACCTAATAGTATGTCTAATACAGGAGCACAATCAACACCTGGTAACTATATGTCACCTTCATATAGATTGTATGATAATGGTTTATATGCTATTAAATCTGATGATTTTTCTACTATCAGTTCTGAACATTATGGTTCTTACAGAGTTCAACAATTTCCTGATATGCCCCGTGTAACAATTACTCAAGATGATAATATTAATTTTTCTAAATCTCAAGATGAAATAGATAATTTTCCTATATTTAATGCAAATAATACTGAATCATTACCTACAAACACTGTCTCATTAAATTATTTCTATTCTATTTTTGACAGAGACGTTGAAAATATTGTCCCTAATTACAAATATACTGTTACTGTTACTGAATCAACAAATTCTGGATATTCACCTGCTGAAGATATGTCCCTAAGAACAGATGAGGATAATACATTTACTTTAGATGATAACTCATTATTAAATAATAGTGTGTATATGGAGCACTATGTTAATGGAACTCATACATTAACATTTACACCCGCCACATTATCAATAGAACCTGTTTCAACTGCATCTACATCTAATTTAGATTGCTTTGATTTAAATGAACAAAGAGAAACATTGTCTGAAGAAATTTTCCAGAATGGTCAAATCAAAATTAATAATAATACTCCTACTACAAGATATGTAACAGATAATTCATCAACATTATCAATTACACCTAATGTATTTTACAATTCAGAAGATGCTAAGGAAGGTATATCAGATGAATTAAAAGACAATTATTCAGTTAGTTATTTATCACAATTAGTTGCTAAGAATTCTCAAAATATTGATGGTTCATTTATGAAAGATTCTGGTAGCCAAACTGTTGCGTTAGATTTATATAATGGAAGCAGTCTTTCTAATTCATATTTTAGAACTAGTGATTTTGAGTTTACTGCTGTAAATTCAACTACAAATGATGATGCTGAAGTATACAGAATTACTCCTTCAAAACAGCTTGCTAGTATTAATGGATTCAGTAGTGTGGCTATAAATGGAACTACTACACCAGTTAAATTAGTATCTGCGTTTGCTACTGTCCAAAACTTAGCAACAATGGTTGATACAAATAATGTATTTGATTCTGCTAAGATGCTGTTTAACTTGAGAAACCTAGTAGATTCTTCTATTTATTCTAATGCTACAAATAAAGGATGGAATATTACTATTCCTTCTGAATATAGTGGTAAAATGGTTTCCTCTTCAATCAGCGCATATTCTTCTAATAATAATTTTTTCCCTTCTTTTGACGAAACTAAAGCCCTTATTAATGGCAATGGACAAATTAACTATATTATTTCAGTTAATACTATTAGTACTGGAGATTCTGATAATATTTCAAATGCATCTCATTTATCTGATTATATTCATATTCAATGGTCAACTGATAATTTTGTTAGTATCAGTAATTCAATGATTATTTCTGAAGAAATGTTAACTAGAACTCAGACCCAAGTTAGAACAACACCTGTAGAAGTTACTAGTAATCTTAGATTATCAGGTAAATTACAAGGAAAAACTGTTAAGGTTTATAGAGTTACTGGCCAAAGACAAATAAAATATACATTTGGCTTACCATTGAGACCATTTACTGGATTAACAATGACAACTCCTAATATAACCGTCAATACTGTATATTATACTGTTAAAGATGTTGTTACTGACGAATATTATCCTAACTCATATTTACAATATGTTTCTGATGATTTATCTACTGATTATTCATTGGTTAGAGAAACATTTTCATCTGTTACTTCAGTTACAGGTTCATTTAATTCAACCGACTTATGCGATATGTTTGTAAAAGTTCAAGGCAAAGATATAAATAGCAATAATATTATTGATTTAACTAATCAATATCTTGTATCTTCTATGTTTGGTGTAGAAATAACTATGGAATTAAAGAGTATAGCAGAACAAACTGCTAATCAAAACGGTGATATTAAATTAAGTATTGAAGTTGAATATTTATCTTCAACTGGAGAGGAAGGCGAAGTAATATTTGATAATGTTGCTTCTGGTTATGTGCTCCAACTTACTAATAGATATGATACAAATTATACAGTAGATTATTGGTCTGCCAATATGCTTAATATAACCTCTAAAACAAATATTGCTTGTGTTTCAAATACATTAGATTATAGTAATAAATCATTAACTGTTGCTGATGGTTATGCTAATATTAATACATGGAATACAACTGATTATTATATTAAAGTGTCATATGAAGAATTAGACCAATCAAAAACTGTATTAAGTATTTACAAAACTGAGTCACCAACAGCTTTATATGAAATCAGAACAAAGAATTTTACATTCTTAAATGTACAAGCATTTATTAGCAATATTCCTAAGGATATTTATAGAGTTGATAGATGGATTGGGGAAAATCAAACAACTTCTGATATTACATTTTCTGAAAAATTTATGGTTATTGATTATAAATATGTGAAAAATTCTGTAAATGAGTCAAATGTTTTTGCTATTGATACTGGAATATATTTAACTAAATGTGGATTATCTGCTACATCATTTAGACGTCTATCTGATATTGGTAAATATATCAAATTTACTCTTAAAGGTGATTTAATTGGTGTAAATATGATTGATAGTGTTAATGGATTGAATGAAATTATTTATATTAGTGAAGATGATACTACAACTATACCTAATCATACTATATCCAATTACGGTTTGTCATTTCAATATATTAATAATGATGAGGTATCCCGTGTATTAACAATTGATCGTTATAGAGGGTTTTATGGAGCTAGCGCACAATCATGTGCCCAAATTTATGAAATACAAAGAGATGTTCAGGTGGCTACATTGACTATTCCTAGAACTACAGAAGATACAACATATCCTGATACAATTTCTCAATCATTTAATATTTATTACAATAAACAATACATCATAGATAACTTAAGTGGAGATGTTGGATGTGATAATATTACTGTTGGAAGTATTAATCTTTATATTACATTTTTAATGTCTATGTTAAGTTCTACAGATACAAGTGAATTTACTATTTACACAATGGGTGATGCTGTTAGTTTTACTATTATAAACCCTGAATCAACTGGTTCATACAGAAGAGCCCCTAATGCTACTACATTAAAGTCATTTATATTAGATACATTTTCAGGTTCTAACTTTAATAATACAGAAAACTCTCTTTCTATTAATTCTTATAGACTTAAGATACAATCTGATAATGAGTCTAACACTTTTTCTAATACTATTGCGTCTTGGTCAATTGAATTAATTAGTGAAAGTATTTCTATCTATAAAAATAGTTCTTATTTAGGTAATCCTGAAAATTTAGATACTAATGATGCTTTTATTCAGCCTAATGAAACAAAATGGGAAAATATTTATCCTAACAAAATATTCCCATATAATGATCTTATTGATACAGGTATTTCAATTGGCCCTTGGATAATTAAGAGATTTAATAATATTGACCAGTCTAATTATGACCCTAGTATTAGTTTCTTTGTTATTGTTCCACCATATCTTATTTTTAAACAGGTTAAAAGTAATACATTGTCCCTACCATATGAGTTTGTTGAATGTGATTTACAATCAAGTTATCTTCCTGTTGCCGAAACAATTGAAGGAACAAATATTTACAATCCATTTTCAGCTAGTACAACATATAATTATATTGCTACTACAAATTGTGTATCTAATGTTACTGTATCATTTTGTCAAAGTAAGATGAATGATATTACCTTTATTCAAACATCTGCTGAATCCTTAATTTCAAATTATGTATCTAGTTCAAGAAGTGTAGCTGCTCAACATTTTGTAGTTGAAGGTAATCTCCTTAAAATTTCACTTATTATTGGTCTTAAAACACAGTGTGGTTCTGAAATTGCTACAATGTTTGCTAATGAAGATGGTGAAGGGTTGCCTGCAAACAGATTAATGTTTTGTAATAATAATGATTCTTATTTCTATATGGATAGCTTGAGTTCTGATAACTCTGGTATAGTATTGAAATTATTACAGCCATTGAATACAAATACACCATATCCTAATTTATCAATTAGTGAAGTTTTCTCTAGTAATGCAACAGAAAATGCCAATGTCACGCTACAGATAGATAATTTCTTTTTACTAGCTAATTCACTTAAATTAGATTTACCAACTGGACAAGGAACAAAGGTATCTATGTTTACACATGAAGTAATATCAAATACTGATGGTAGTGTTGATATATTTGTTTACAAATATAAGGCTATTAACAATATTGACTATGTTAATGTTAAAAATAATGGCTCTCCTGCTGATTCTTTACAATCTGTTACTCTAACATTTTTACAAAGAGAATATAAACAAGTATCCATTTCTTCAGCTGAATATGCCAGTGCTTTTACAAAATTAAACACATCTGGACCTAATACTAAACTTAATCAGTCGTTTGATGCTTTCATTACTAGCAAAGCCAGTAATTTTGATAGCTTGCCATGGGTATTAGATACAAATTGGCCAGATGCTAATTTACCTTACAACGAGACAAACTCTATTTATGCTAACATAAGTTGTTTAACAGAATATGCTCAGACAAATATTCTTCCCAAGGTATTTGCTACTAGAACTGATGGTAAAGCAAAGGTATTTATGGTTCATAAGTATCCTATTTTCACTGTTCTTGATAAGTTAGGACGTAAAACCTTCCAGATTACTGGTTGGGGAAGTACTGTTTCTAGTTCAATTGCTACTTCTGGTGTGTCATTATCTAGATTCAAAAATGAGTCAACTACTGGTAACTTCAGTAATATTCTTCAAAGTCATGCTGCTGGCTGGTCATTAAGTTCTATACCCCATCCCCATATTCCACTTTAAACCTTTTCTCTTTGAAAAGTGGCTGTACCATGCGCAAAGGTGTAAAGAAATAAATAGTTGTTAATAAATAAATTTTATTAAAATTTTTATAAAAATTATTACATTATAAATTTTATAAAACAAACAATATTAACTAAGATGATAACTAACATATTTTATATTTCCTACTTACAGCATATTTATATCCAATATTAATCAATTCTTGACCTTTATCAAAATTTAGTGAATTGTAATCTTTCAAATACTCTGGACTAACAAAATATTTATTAATCTCACCAATAGGATTTTTACAGTTTTGATTTAATGTAGATAAAGGATTATTAAAATTACTGAATACAATATCTAATGTACGTTTAATCATATCTTTTAGTGAATTAATTGGTTGATTATTATATGTATAACCTTCATATGGTGTAATATAAGTTATATTTAAATAATCTATTTGACCCTTTACTTGTAATAATTCATTGCTTAATGTACCACCATCGGCATACAATTGACTATTGTATTTTATCGGTGGAAAAATACCAGGAATCGCAGATGATGCCATTAATAATAAAACCTTATTAGCATTATCATTATCTTCAAATGAGTAAACATCTAAGTTACCACTATATAAATTTGTAGCACCAATAAGTGTATGAATAACTGGTTTGCCAGGCATATTATTAATTACCTTTGTTAGTGTATTAAATAATGGTTCTGTATTTAACACAGATACACCAGTTGGAGGTAAAATATCATATATTAGTAAATTATGAATACTCTTATACATTTTCTCAGCGGCAGAAACACCACTTTTTAAATTAGAAAAGTAAGATAAGAACCCAGCATTAAGAGCACCAGCAGAAATACCAGTATATAAATCATATTTCTTAACATCCGTTTCTATAATACGCTTTAAAATGCCAATTTCAACGGCTCCAAATGAACCACCGCCTGATAATGCTAGCTGATTAAACGCATTTAATACAGTAAAGAGCTGTAAAAATAACACAAGGTTAAATAATATATTCATTATATTTCTATATAATAACATAAAATTATTTTTATATTGTTATAATTATGTTTTATCTAGTTACTAGTTTACCCTGTTACTAGTTTATCTTCTTCTAGTCTTTTTGCTATGAGTCTTTCTAACATTTCTAGTAATATTATGTTTAGATTTAATACATTTCTTGGCAAATTTTGTTAGTTCATCTTTATTTTGAAGTATTAAGTCAATAATATTTTTATAAAAACTACGAAACTCATTTCGTCTTTTAGCCAATGTATTAATATCAAACCATTTTATTTGTGTCTTTTCAAATATTTTTGTATCACGAATAATATTAGATGAAAGACGTTTTTGTAAAAAGCGTTGATTATTGTTGTAATAATATGGTAAATATGAATCATAATCCATAGGAAAAATATGGCATCTATATGTTCCATATCCACTATCTGAGATATAATCAATATTGAATGTTCCAAAACGATTTAATAAACGTCTAATATCGGAAGATGAACCAAGAAAACCAGTCATTTCTTCTCCACCTTCTCTTACAGCAGTTTGTAAAAAACTCTCACCTTTATCAGTTCCACCTCCAAAATCAGACCAACCAGGATTTTCATCAATATCTCTTTCTTTTCCAAATAGTAGCAAAATTTTGCCATTATGAACTGTTATTGGTAATATACTGGCACCCATAATATTATAAATTATTATAAATTAATATAATTTATAATCTAAATAAAATATAAATGACACTAACAAAAAAACATAAAAAACAACAGTCTCAAAAAAGAAAAAAACAACAATCGCAACGTAATAAAAATAATACTAAAAAGATTCATAAGGATAATAAGAATATAAAACGTGCTGGTATTATTATACTTCCAAATAAAACGCCACAAAATATAGACGAAATTAGTCAAGATATTAATGATGAATTGGAGAAAAGTTCCAATACAGGCTCCCCAGTTGCGTCATATAGTCCTAGTATTAATGAAGAATTAGTTTCACTAGTATCAGCAAAAAGAGAACCGGTATATAATTGTAATAATGAGAAAGCATTTTTACTAAAAGCACCACTTCAAATTGGTATACCTGGTTACATATATGGCAAATATTGTTATCCATATAACTCACCTGAGGCTAAAAAGTTCTTATTAAAAAGTCTAAAAGCTAACAAACATGTTGACCCAAAGAAAATTATACCACCAATCCAATCATTAGGTAATTGTTGGTTTAATACAATGTTTGTAACACTTTTTATTAGCGATAAAGGGCGTAAATTCTTCCACTTTTTTAGACAGTTAATGATTGAAGGGAAACAAAGAGGTAACCAATTAATACCTGAAAATCTAAGAGATGGTTTTGCGTTATTAAATTACGCAATAGATGCTTGTCTAACAGGCAATAAATATGCGTATATTTTAAATACAAATACAATTATTAAGCAAATATATGACGCAATACCAGCAGATTATAAAGAGCGTTTTAGATATATTAAAGATATTGATGAAGCGGGTAATCCAATGCGTTATTATTTGTCTCTAATCAACTATTTAAATAATAAAGATTTGGAAATATCTTTTTTCTCAGATTTGAAACAAAACTGGCAAGATAAAATAGTTAAAGAAACTGAACAAAAACAAATTAAACATAGTCCACACGTAATTATATTAGAATTTTTTGATGATGAAAAGCCAACAACTAACAAACCAACTAGTTTCTATCTAAATAATAATAAATACACATTAGACAGTTGTGTTATTAGAGATACAAATCAGCAGCATTTCTCATCATTATTAACATGTGAAAGTAAGGAAATGGCATATGATGGTATGAGCTATCATCGTCTTGTATTTATGGACTGGAAAAAATATATTAATACAGAGCATAGATGGCAATTCAAAGGTTCAGAAGATGAAGGAAAGAAGTTGACATGGAATTTTATGAAGGGATATATGCTACTAATTTATTACAGAACTTAATATTGCGTCTGCTAACTTTTTACCTCCAGTTTCAGATGGTTCAATCGCATTAGTAAAATCACTATTTTTCAACATAAATTTGTTAGTTTGTATGACTTTTAACTTATTATTTTCGGCAAATTCTGAAAGTAATGTGTTCCATTGATCAATATATGTATATAAATTCTTAAATCGGCTGTCTAATGGATAATATAAATTTAATAAATATATTTGAGCATTAGGAAAACTACTCTTTATTGAAAGTATTAGCGTAGAATATTGCTGAAAAAATGATTCTATCATT
>Ga0209358_10003663_pt1 | contig 11272 bp, 9 predicted proteins | sample LauGreFa1BDMLBSN_2_FD_187574 | JGI IMG/M metagenome (GOLD analysis project Ga0209358, IMG submission 187574) | Freshwater lake microbial communities from Lake Michigan, USA - Fa13.BD.MLB.SN (SPAdes) (version 2) | ecosystem: Environmental > Aquatic > Freshwater > Lake | place: Lake Michigan, USA...
GCGGGGACGGTTCTTGAGCGACGGAAGGGATGGTGTTCACGCAGGAGGGCCTTCGCCTGGGGGTGTTCGGGTACGCATTGGCGCTGATCGTTCGCTGGTCGTTCGCTGATCGATCGCGCCTCTGCTGGCCGCGCCTCAGGTCATCGCCCTGACCAACCGACCGGATCAACCACCCAAGGACAGTGACCTGGGCTCGCGCCTGACCGAACGGACCCGACTCGGGGCTCGGTTAAATTGAACTAACCCGCTATTGTGCGCCCAGATCGACGCCAGACAAAACGATGACCTGATGACCGGGCGCGCCACGACCGTTGAGTGTTGGCAAACGCATCGCTGATCACGCGCCCATCCACTGGGCGAAACACCGCATGATCGGTCAATGGCGATCAATCACCAGCGTGGCCATCGCGCCCGCGTGTTCACAACGTTACTCATTTGCCTTGCCCTGCCAGCCTGTGGCTCACTTTTGCCACGCTCGACTGACGAGACCCGAATGGCATGGCAGGAATTCGATCAGGCCCGCCAATCGATCGAACAGATCATTCCCTACCAGACCCGCCGTGCCGAGTTGCTGTCGGATGGATTCGATCCCTACAGAAATCCGGCAGTAACCATATTGTCCTGGCCCGAATTGCTGCAGAAATTCGCAACGGCCGACGTTTTGAAAACCGGAATACTCGATTCGGGATTGCAGGCGTGCCTTGCCGCCGGCCGACGCTGCACCGGGTTATCAATCAGCGTCCGGCGAATTGCCCGCCAGCGGCAGGGCAATTTCTGGCTTGATTCGCTTTCTTTTCGCCGGGAAGTGCTGGTGACAGGCTGGACATTCAACGCACTGATTGTGTTTCTCGATGATCTCGCGATTTATCGTGCGTTCGGGGGTCAACCAAAAATCGAAGAACTGGCAATTACGCGTAACCCGCTTGGACCGATACAGGCGTGGGGCGATTCGGTGGGTGGGTTGCTGCTGAGATAAATCCCGGTTAAATAAAATTTCATATTAATCATTGACTTGGGATAAACAATTAAACCCGTGATTAATAATCCGTTCCGATCAATAAATCAACCAAGGCTTAAACTGAAATTCTCCTTATTCACCGACTTGTTGCGTCGAAAAACATAAACCTGATAAATTCGCGGTTCTGTCATTTTTAATCCGGATCGACAATCATGGCCCGTAGCTACGAAGCAATCAAGAAGCAGATCGCGCGCCTTGAGGCGCAGGCAAAAGCGCTGGCATCTGCGCGCGACAATAAAAAAGCCCGTGCGGTGGCGCGCGTCAAGGCCTACATGAAAAAACTGGGAGTCTCGGTTCAGGATCTCGCTGACTCAAGCCCTCGCGCGAAGTCTGCCACCAAGGTTCGGGGTCGGGCTGCCGCCAAACCCAAATCAACCGTGGCGCCCAAGTTTCGCGATCCAGACAGTGGCGCCACCTGGACAGGCCGCGGCCGGCCCCCCGTGTGGCTTGCGCAGAAGCTTGCTCAGGGCGCCACCAAAGAGCAGTTTCTCATTCCGACGCAATCCACTCCGGCCTGAGAGAACAGGGCGCATCCCCGTTAATGGGGACGCGCCCGGTCTGGCGTGGGTTGGTGGGCCCCCCGGGAGTCGAACCCGGCACCAACGGATTATGAGTCCGCTGCTCTAACCAAGCATGAGCTAGAGGCCCGCAAGGCGAATTGTAGACCGGCGTTTGGCTCCTGAACTCACCGGGCGCATTCAGGCGCGGATCGAAGTCGGCGCTGATTCAGATTGTTTGCCCCCAGGGCAAGCACGACGAGCGCAGCGCCCACCAGTTCGGCCGTGGTGAATTGCGCTCCCATCGCTGCAAGAAGGGCAAATGCCACCACCGGCGTCAGGTTGCTGAGCAACACCGAATTGAGCGCGCCGATTCGGCGCAGGCTGATGTTCCAGAGGAAAATAGCCACCAGCGCTCCAAATATCGCGAGAAACGCGATTTTTCCGATGAGCGCACTGTCGAGGCTCGCCGGGAAATAGGTGGCGCCCGCAAGATGCGCGATCCACCAGACCGGCGTGGCAGCCGCCACGCCGAACAGGCAGGTGAGCGCCGAGATTCGCGCACTCGACCAGTGCGAAATCGAGCGTGTCGACACCGAATACGTGACCCAGGCAATCGAGCCCAGAAACACCAGCGTATTGCCAATGAATTCATCGACCGTGATCGACACATCGGTTGCAAACGCGGCCCCGCCGCGCGTCACCACCAGCATGACTCCCAGAAAAGCAACCGCAATGCATGCCAGCGTGAAACGTTCGGGACGTCGGCGCTCGAGGAGCCACTGAGCCAATACGGCAATGGCGGGTTGCAGCGCTCCGATAATGGCTGCCGACTCGGGTCGGGTGAGCGTCAAGCCGGCAAATACCAGCATCACCGATCCTGCGATACCCACGCCACCGGCGACCGACAGGACACGAAAATGCCCCGCGGGCGAGACGGCCGCCCATCCCTCTTTCCAGACGAGAAGCGCGACAAAGCCAAGCATGGCGGTTACATAACGCAGCAAGCCCAGCGAAAAGCCGTCGAGTTGCGCGAGGACCTGTTTTCCCAGGGGGATCTGGAACCCCCAGATCAGCACCGCGCCCAGCGCGGCAGCAACGCCCGCGCCAAAATGCCCGCCGCTGCTCACCGCTCAGCAAGCCGCGCCATCAAACGCCGGGCGCGGCACAGCAATACCGTGAATGCCCGGGCGCAAGCGACAGGCTGTGCCCTGCCCGGGCGAACGGCTGATGCGGATTGGCTTACTGGCCTTCAAGAAAACTTTTCAGCTTGTCGGCCCGCGTGGGATGACGCAGTTTGCGCAGCGCCTTGGCCTCGATCTGGCGGATACGCTCGCGCGTGACATCAAACTGCTTGCCGACTTCTTCCAGCGTGTGATCGGTACTCATTTCAATACCGAACCGCATGCGAAGCACCTTGGCCTCCCTGGGGGTGAGGGAATCGAGCACTTCCTTCACCACATCGCGCATCGAACCATGGAGCGCTGCATCTGCTGGCGCAAGCGTGGTGGTGTCTTCAATGAAATCACCGAGGTGCGAATCATCATCGTCACCAATCGGCGTTTCCATTGAAATCGGCTCTTTCGCGATTTTCAGGATTTTGCGGATCTTGTCTTCCGGCATTTCCATTCGCGTGGCGAGGGTGGCCGGATCGGGTTCCTGGCCCGTCTCCTGAAGAATCTGCCGGCTGATCCGGTTCATCTTGTTGATCGTTTCAATCATGTGAACCGGGATACGAATGGTGCGTGCCTGGTCAGCAATTGAACGCGTGATGGCCTGCCGAATCCACCAGGTTGCATAGGTGGAGAATTTGTAGCCGCGCCGATATTCGAATTTGTCAACGGCCTTCATCAGGCCGATGTTGCCTTCCTGAATCAGATCGAGAAACTGAAGACCGCGGTTGGTGTATTTCTTGGCGATCGAGATGACCAGCCGCAGATTGGCCTCGGTCATTTCGCGCTTGGCCTTCCGGGCGCTGGTCTCGCCGGTGGTCATCTTCCGATTGATGTCTTTCAGGTCGGCCAATGGCAGAACCACCCGCACCTGCAGGTCGATCAGCTTTTGCTGCAGATCCTGAATGGCTGGCACGTTGCGCGTGAGCACCTGCTGCCATGCGGAGGGCTTGCTCAGCTCGGAATCGACCCAGCGCAGATTGGTTTCATTCCCCGGGAACGAAGCAAGGAAATGCTCGCGCGGCATGCCGACCCGCCGAACGCAGATTTCGCCAATGGAGCGCTCAAGCTTTCGAACCTCTTCGACCTGGCTGCGCAGCGTATCGCAAAGTTTCTCGACGATTTTCGCGGTGAAGCGGATCGTCATCAGTTCGTCCTGGATCTCGCCTTGAGCCTTGAGGTAGGGCTTGCTCTGGTAACCATCCTTCTCGAAGGCAACCCGCATCCGGTCAAAGCCCGAGCTGATCAGTTCGAACTTTGCGAGCGCATCGCGCTTGAGTTCCTCCAGCCGGGCGGTGTTGGCGCCACTGCCATCGCCCCCCTCCTCGTCTTCAAAATCGGCTTCCTCGGCGGGCGCTGGCGCAGCCGCAGCAACGAACTCGACCTCCTGAGCGTTGGGATCGATCAGCCCATCGACCACTTCGTCGATGCGCATGGTTCCGGCCCGGATTCGATCGGCATGGTCGAGCACCTCCTTGATGGTGGTGGGACACGCCGAGATCGCAAGGATCATGTGCTTGAGGCCATCCTCGATGCGCTTGGCGATTTCGATCTCGCCCTCGCGCGTGAGGAGTTCAACCGAGCCCATTTCCCGCATGTACATGCGGACCGGATCGGTTGTTCGACCAAATTCGGAATCAACCGTGGACAATGCCGCTTCAGCCTCTTCCTCGGCGTCATCGTCGGAACTCGCCACCGGGGTGGTGTCGGCCATCAGCAGCGTTTCGGCATCAGGCGCCTGGTCGTAAACCGCGATGCCCATGTCGTTGAACGTGCTGACGATGGACTCGATCGCCTCGGCCTCGACCAGATCTTCGGGGAGATGGTCGTTGATCTCGGCGTAGGTGAGGAAGCTTCGTTCCTTGCCGAGCTTGATCAGCGTCTTGAGGTTGTTTCGGGTGGCCTCGCGCTGCTCCTCGGTGATGCCAGAGCGGCCGCCGAGCTCCTTGAGAAGCTGTTTTTCCTTCGCGCGGCTGCCGCGCTTGGTCGCCTTGACGGCGGCTACCGGCACCTCGGGAATGGGTTCGGCTTCAGTGTCCGCATCGTCGAACACTTCGACCTGGTCTGAACCATCGGCGGACTCGTCGAGGTCTTCATCGCCTTCGGGCCGGGCACCAGCCTTGGCGGGCTTGCCCGCCTTTCCAGGTTTGGCGGCTTTGGTGGCTTTGGCGGTTTTGGTTTCCCTGGTGTCCTTTGCAGGCGTACCGGGCTCGGCTTGCCTCTCTTGCCTTGCAGGGGTTGCAGACTTGGCTGCCCCCGCAGTGGGTTTCGCCACCGGCGCGGTTTCAGCAGATTGGGTGGCGGCGGGCTTTCCCGCCGCTTTGGCAGGGCTCGCAGCCCCGGCAGCCTTGACGCCAGGTCCAGGCTTGGCAGGCGCATTGGCAACGGCCTTGTTGCCAATCGCGCGAGGGCCAATCGCAGCGGGCCCCTTGGCTGCGGCGCCGGCCGCCGGGTTGGCTGCGGCCGCTGCAGGTTTTCTCTCTGCTACAGCGGTGCTGGCCGCTTTCGGGGCAGCCTTCGATGCCGTCGCGGCGACGGGTTGGACAGCGCCCTTCGAGACCGACCCTCCACCCGACTTGCCTGCTGCTTTCGAAACCGCCTTGCCAGCCGGTTTGGCAACCGGCTTGGCCACTGGCTTGCTGACCGGCTTCGATGCGGGCTTCGATGCGGGCTTCGATGCGGGCTTCGATGCGGGCTTCGATGCGGCCTTTGATTCTGCCTTTGAGGCAGGCTTGGCCGCTGAACTGGGGGCCGACCTGGTCACCGGTTTGGCAGCCGATTTGCTGGCCGGCGCGGATGCTGGCCTGGACACGGGCCTTGCTGCCGCCTTGGCAGCCGCTTTGATGACCGGCTTGGCTGTGGATTTGGCGGCAGGCGCAGCTGCCGGCTTTGCCGATGCTTTGACAGCCGGCTTCGCAACCGGTTTGGCAGGCGCTTTCGCAACAGCCTTCGCGATGCTCTTTGAACCGGTCTTCGATGCCGCCTGAGCCACCGCTTTGCCAGTCGCGGGCCCTTTCCTTGCGGGCGACGCAGCGGCCTTCGCCAACGGTTTGCCCGCTGCCTTCACGGCAACCCGGGACGGGGTTTTCGAACCACGCGCAGCAGCGCGGGGCGACGCCGGCTTGGCGGGCAACCTGGCGGTGCTCCGGGCAGTTCCCTTGGCTGCAGACTTGGCTGCAGACTTGCCCGCCACTCTTGCCGATGCTTTTACCACTGACTTTGCAGCTGACTTGGCAACCGCCTTGGCCACTGACTTGACCGCCCCTCGCCCGGATCCTGCCGGCCTGGACGCCACTGTTTTCGTACCTGTTCGCTTCATCAGTTACCCCAGTTTGCCTGAACGCCTGCCGCTACAGCCCCGCCCTGTCGCCCCGGCCTTGTAAAACCCTTGTAAGACAATTCCTTGAGGATGCGCCCCGTCTTTTCCGCCCCCGGCGGAGTTCTCGGTGAAGCCACGCGCTTGAACCCCGAGCTTGAACCCCGAGCTTGAACGCGAGGCCCCTCCCGAGCTCGAGCCCCGATCTCGCCCCGCCGCTCATCCTCGGGTTTTTGCGGAGAAAACCTATTATTTTACCACGACGCGGGTCATTTTGAGGAGCGCCGCGTAGCGGAGCCTCTGTTCCTCGGTATGGACCCCGGAGGCCACCAGTTGTTCGATCTGCTGGCGCGCCCAGCGGCTTTTCAACTGGCTAAGCGCGCCCCCCAGTTCAAGCGCAGCCTCCGCACCGCTCAACTCGGCGACCCCCGCGGAATCGGCGCCGCCAGCGCGCTCCAGTCGAAGCACCTCTTCCGGGTCCGAACCACGCAACGCCTCGCAAACGCTCGCGAAAGTGCTCGCAGGCGGTAGCGCGGCTATCTTCCTGATCCAGTCGGCAAGCACGGCTGGAACCCAGGGCTCGCCGGCGTCGAGCGTACCGGCAAGTCCCGGATGGAGGGCGAGCAGCAGACGCGATCGCGCCTCAAGATCCGGGGCTGCAGCGGGCACCCGCAGCCGGGGCGGTTCGGCCCGATACCCCCCGCTCGATGGGCCGGCGCGCTCGCCACGCAGCTTGCGCGAGGCGCCTTCATAGGCGGTTGAATCGCTCCCTCGGGAGGCACGCGCGCCGTCGGCCCGCGAGGTATTCCGGTCGGCTCCCCGTTCAAACCCGCGGACGCCTCGCTCGGGCTGAAAGAACCGCTCGACCTCAGCGACGGCGAGCTGAGCCAGCGCAGCGAGCCGATGAACGATTTGCAGGCGAAGCGCTGGCGCAGCGAGCTCTGCAATCATGGGGCGCGCCTTCGCGAGCAGCATCGCGCGTCCCTCGGGCGTAGCCAGGTCAATCTGCTGGGATAGCTCGCGCAGCAGCACTTCCGAGAGCGGTACCGTTTTTCCGAGTAGCTCACGCCAACCCTCCACGCCCTGCTCGCGGACAAAACTGTCCGGGTCATGCTCGGGCGGCAGGAACAGAAAGTCGATCCGGCGGGTGTCGGCTGTGTGCGGCAGGCATACAGCCAGTGCGCGCGAGGCGGCCTTGCGTCCTGCAGCGTCCCCGTCAAACGCAAACACCAGCCGCGACGCGAGACGAATCAGTTTCCGGACATGGTCGGGGGTGGTGGCAGTGCCAAGCGTTGCCACCGCATTGCCAACGCCATGCTGCGCCAGCATCACCACGTCCATGTAGCCCTCGACCACAACCACGCAGTCCTCGCGGCGAATTGCATCGCGGCCTTCAAAGACGCCATAGATTTCACGGCCCTTCGAGAACACCGGTGTTTCGGGCGAATTCATGTATTTGGGCTCGCCGCTGTCGAGTACCCGGCCACCGAAGCCAATCACCTGGCCGCGCGGATTGCGGATCGGAAACATGATTCGGTCGCGGAACCGGTCGTAGCGACGCGTTCGGCCTGGCGTCTGCGCAACCGGCACCTCCCCGTCGGAATCTGGCGTGCCCCGCCCCGACTCGCTATCGAGGGGCTTGCCCGAGACCCCGGCGCCGGTGTCGTCCGCAGGCGACTCGATGACCAGGCCCGCGGTAGCCATCACCGGCGCCGAATAATCGGGAACAGCAGCCTCCAGGCCCCGCCACTGGGCGGGCGCATAACCGATTCCGAATCGCGCGGCGGTCTCGCCGGCAAGTCCCCGCCCCTTCAGATAGTCGATCGCACGGGGCGTATCGCGCAGCCGCTGGCGATAGTGGCGCGCGGCGGTCTCGAGAATGGCAAGCAGGCTCTGGGATTCCGAGGCCGCCGCCGCGGCGGCAACGGGGTCAATGTCGCGCGACTCTGGAACCGTCATCCCCGCCTCGCGGGCCAGATCCCGAATGGCATCGACATAGCCCTGACCGGCATGCTCGATCAGAAACCCGATCGCCGACCCATGGGCGCCACATCCAAAGCAGTGATAGAACTGCTTGGTGGGGCTCACCGTGAAGGAAGGCGATTTTTCGCCGTGAAACGGGCAAAGCCCCAGAAAGTTGGCGCCCGCACGCTTGAGTTTCACGTGCCGCCCCACCACGTCGACGATGTCGACGCGGGCAAGCAGCTGCTGAATGAAGTCCTGCGGAATCACCCGGCGAGTCTAGCGCGCCAGACGGGCCTTTACCTGAGCGGAAACCGCTGCCATGTCGGCTCGCCCAGCGAGAACCGAGCGGACCTGTGCCATGACCTTGCCCATATCCTGGGGACCTGCAGCGCCGGTGGCGGCGATGGCGGACTCAACAGCGGCCGCGATCTGGCTGGCATCGGCCTGCTCGGGCAAATAGGCAAGCAGCACCGTGAGCTCGAATTTTTCGCGGTCGGCGAGATCTTGACGTCCGCCCGCTTCGAACTGCGTGATGGAATCACGCCGCTGCTTGGCGAGTTTTTCGACGACCGCCGCGATTTGGACGTCATCAAGCGTGATTCGCTCGTCGACCTCGCGTTGCTTGATGGCAGCAAGCAGCAAGCGCAACGCTGACAGGCGATCGGACTCGCGCGCCCGCATCGCCGATTTCATGTCTTCGCTGATTCGGTCTTTGAGACTCATGATGTCCCGGGGATTTAAGCCCCGAAAGATGTTCAGGCATACAGGCTGCGAGGCCAGGATCGAACCCGCCGCCGCCCAGGGCTTTCACCCTCACCTGCTGCTGGAAGGCGCGCACCCGGAAGGAGCGCGCGCCAACGGTCATCAGTAGAGTTTCTTGGGCAGCATCTGGCTGCGGATGCGCTTGAAATGGCGCTTGACCGCGGCCGCCTTCTTGCGCTTTCGCTCAGAGGTGGGCTTCTCATAGAACTCGCGTGCGCGGAGTTCCGTGATGATTCCGGCTTTCTCGATCGTTCGCTTGAAGCGCCGTAGCGCCACATCGAACGGCTCGTTTTCCTTGACCCGGACTGTCGGCATTGAAAATCACCCCCTTTCAATCGAACCTGAAAGTTTACACACAAGTCGCAGACGAAGTCAAAGTGAAGGGAAGGGCAGGGAACGAGCAAGGGGGAACAGGGGCTCAACCACCCAGAGGGGCTCAACGACCCAGAGAATGGCCCGCCACATAGCCAGAAGCCCAGGCCCATTGAAAGTTGTAGCCCCCCAGCCAGCCGGTGACATCGAGCACCTCGCCTACAAAGTAAAGCCCGGGCACGCGTCGCGACTGAAGCGTCCGGGGATCGATCTCGTCGGTCGCCACGCCTCCCGATGTCACCTCGGCCTTCCGATAGCCCTCGGTCCCCGTGGGCTGCAGCGACCATTCGGACAGTTGGGTGGTGAGCCGATCGAGATCGCGGCGCCCCAGCTCGGCAAGCTTGCGGCGCGCAAGCGTCTCTCCCAGCACGCGTTCGCTCCAGAGTGCCGCGAGCCTGCGCGGCATGCGGTGCGCCAGCACGCTGGCAAGCGGCAAGCGGCCCGATCCATTGCGTTCGTCGGCAAGCCAGCCAGAGGCATCTGCGCCAGCCAGCAGATCGATGGTGAGCGCCGAGCCGGGCCGCCAGAAGCTTGAGGTCTGCAGCACCGCCGGGCCCGACAACCCCCGATGGGTAAACAGCAGATCCTCGTCGAAGGCAGGGGACTGCCCGGTCTGAATCCTGACTGGACATGCCACCCCGGCCAGTGTCACGAAATCAGCCCAGGCCGCTGGATCGAAAATCAGCGGTACCAGGGCCGGACGCGGCTCGACCACGCGGTGTCCGAACTGGCGAGCGATCCGGTAACCAAGGTCGGTGGCTCCGATCTTCGGAATTGACAGCCCGCCGGTTGCCACCGCCACCGCCCGCGCATGAAAGGCGCCCAGGTCGGTATCGACCTGAAAGCGGGATGCCTCCGGCCCCGCATCGTGCCGGTGAAGTGCCATGAGACGGCATGGACGACGTTCATCAACCCGCCCTGCGGCGCACTCGGCCGACAACATGTCGATGATCTGCTCAGCCGACTGATCGCAGAACAGCTGGCCCTTGTGCTTTTCGTGAAAGCCGATGCGGTGAGCCCGAACCAGATCGATGAAGCGGTCTGGGGGGTAGGCGCGGAGCGCATACCGCGCGAACCGCGGGTCGGCGCCCGTAAACCGCTCGAGGCGATCGCCTTCCAGATTGGTGAAATTGCAGCGGCCACCACCCGAGATGCGGATTTTTTCGGCGCGCCGTTCACTGTGATCGATGAGCAGCACCCGCAGCCCGCGCTGGCCAGCCACCGATGCGCACATCAGGCCGGCCGCGCCACCGCCAATCACCACCAGGTCATACACGAGCGCAGAAGTCACCGTGCAATACTACGCCGATGCGCGTTCTCGGCATCGAAAGTTCCTGCGATGAAACCGGTCTCGCGGTCTACTGCACCGAGCAGGGACTGCTCGGACAGGCACTGCATTCGCAGGTCGACATGCATGAGCGCTACGGCGGGGTGGTGCCAGAACTTGCCTCGCGCGACCACATCCGCCGCATTCTGCCGCTTGCGCGTCAGGCGCTCGCCGACAGCAACCTCGAACCGGCAGATCTCGATGGCATCGCCTGGACAGAAGGCCCCGGACTCGCCGGCGCGTTGCTGGTGGGCGCAGCCGTCGGCGCAACGCTCGCCTGGGCGCTCGGCCGGCCGGGAATCGGCGTTCATCATCTGGAGGGGCATCTGCTCTCGCCGCTTCTTGCCAGCGATCAGCCACCCATGCCATTTACGGCGCTTCTGGTATCCGGCGGCCACACCCAACTCCTCGCGGTGGAAGACATCGGCTGCTACCGACTGCTGGGCGATACGCTCGATGACGCCGCCGGCGAAGCATTCGACAAGAGCGCGAAACTCCTGGGCCTCGGCTATCCCGGCGGACCGGCCCTGTCGCGGCTCGCCGCCCAGGGCAAGCCAGGGCGCTTCAAACTCCCCCGACCGATGCTTCACGAACCCGGGCTGGATTTCAGTTTCAGCGGCCTCAAGACCGCCGTACGCACCCAGGTGGCGCGCGGTCTACCCGACGAATCCGCGCGTGCAGCGCTTGCCCTCGAGGTCGAAACTGCCATCACAGAAGTGCTGGCAGCCAAGGCGATTCGGGCGGTCCGCGAGTCCGGGCATGGCCGACTCGTGGTCGCGGGCGGAGTGAGCGCAAACAGGCAGTTGCGTGAACGCCTCATTCAGGCTGCCGAGCGCGAGCGGT
>Ga0209358_10003664_pt1 | contig 11272 bp, 10 predicted proteins | sample LauGreFa1BDMLBSN_2_FD_187574 | JGI IMG/M metagenome (GOLD analysis project Ga0209358, IMG submission 187574) | Freshwater lake microbial communities from Lake Michigan, USA - Fa13.BD.MLB.SN (SPAdes) (version 2) | ecosystem: Environmental > Aquatic > Freshwater > Lake | place: Lake Michigan, USA...
AAAGCTTTGGATCATCCCAGCGGCTCACACCAAGGCAAGAAAAGAACACCGAGTGCCACTTCAGCCGCAGGCCATCAAGTTGCTTCAGTCATTGCCTAGCATGGCCGGCACTGACAAGATCTTCCCGAGTCCAACCGGCATCGCATTGACCGACATGGCGTTGAGCCAGTTGATGCGCGGGATGAGGGAAAGGGGGGAACTGACGGTTGAAGGCGTCCCCCACGGATTCAGATCGACCTTCAGGGATTGGGCAGCTGAGATGACCGCTTACCCCGACGAAATAAGAAAGGTTGCATCCGGACATACCGTAGGCGATAAGGTCAAGGAGGCTTATCAGCGAACAGATTTACTGGAAAAACGTCGTCAATTGATGAACGAATGGGCGAATTTCATTGACAAACCTTCTGTAATGATGGGCACCAATGTTATGGTGCTAGGAGGTAAACGCTAGTGCTAAAGCCCGACAACTACTTTAACCAATACGATTTTTACTTCGAAAACGTACGGCGATCTGAAGCGCGAAAATTGTTTCGTCGGGCAATCAGACAGTACTACGTAATGCAGCGGCGATACGTTATTGATCCTAGCACTGGACTACGAGTTACAAGTTACCAGACCGGCGCATCCATCGTGAAGCAGAAGCATCAACGCCGCAACGTTAAGAAGTTTTTTACAGGGAATTCCCGCTCCGGAAGGCCCGCAAGGCCAGAAGTCTATTTGTTGGTTGCGAGGCTCTTTATTCTTTGGGGTAAATACGCAAAGTCCCCTGCGACCCTTTCTTGGAAAAGGCGGGACGCAATTCCGACAATGTTTGAAGACTTTCTTTGTGATTTGCTGCCGAGGCTTGGTGCTAACGACGTTCGAAGGTATGTACAAGCGCATTGGAAAGCAAGGAAGTAAGAATAAACGTAGTCCTAGCCTAGTCACACACGACTTTAAATGTGGTTTCCAACTGAGTTCAAGGAAAACCACAATGAAGCAAACCCGCTCACATTGCCCATTCGATGCACTGCCCGATGACGCTTCGATTAGGCTTTCGCTTTTAGTTATATGGGGACTGATCCCATTTAGTAGATCAACGCTGTGGCGTCGTGTCCGTGCACGCAAATTTCCGCGACCGCTACGAAGCGCAAATGTTACCTTCTGGCGCGTTAGGGACATTCGGGCATGGTTGAAAGACCCAGAGGGATACATTGCAGATGATGTCGAGGTGCAGGAATGACCTCCTCAATTGACATGATCAGATCTGGCTGGGCATTGGTACCGATACCGCCGAGGCAAAAGGGTCCGACAACATCAGGGTGGAACACCCGAGAGCGGTGCGTAACAAATGAAGCACAGCTACACAAATTAGAAGGTATAAACATTGGCCTTGCTCACGCATATTGCACACCAACACCGACTTGCGCCATCGATGTCGACAACTACAAACCCGCCAAGGCTTGGCTTGCCACACATTCGGTTGACTTGAATGAGTTGCTGCTTGCTCAAAACGCAGTGGTGATCTGGTCGGGAAAGAAATACAGCCTCAAGCTGCTTTACCGACTACCTCAATCTACGTCGCCATTCGTTTCAAAAAAGATAAACGGTGCGGATGGCAAGTCAATAATTGAGTTTCGTTGTGCAACGAAAGACGGCAAAACGGTCCAAGATGTACTTCCACCGAGTGTTCATCCCGATGGGCATCAGTATCGCTGGCTCAGCGAAGGCGACCCGCTACAACTGCCAGTGATACCTAAAGATTTGTTGGACCTTTGGCAGACGCGTAACTCGAACACTCATCGGGATACATCTCGCAATAACGCTAAGCACCGTGTGGTCAGCGCACTTCCAGAGACTCCAAGACAGATTGCAATCGTTCAAGAGCATTTAAATAGCATCAGTGCGGATTGCGGATACGAGAAGTGGCGAAACTGTGTCTGGGCGATTCTGAGCACTGGCTGGGATTGTGCTGAAGATCTTGCACTTTCTTGGAGTCAATCAGCCCCTGAGCGATTTGATTTTGACGCGTTTTGGGCCGTTGCAAATTCTTATGAAGCTGACCGCCAAAATCCTATAACACTCGGCACCCTCGTGTTCCACGCTCGCCAAGGAGTAGTTCGATGAGCCTTACAATCCAAACTCAATTTCAAGCGTTGGAAATTTTGCAACTTGCCTTTGCCATCGCTAAGCTTAATGGCAAGTTTTATGGTGTCGAGCAAAGCCAAGTCGAGTCGATTACATCCGGGCGCAGCAATGAGTCACTGACTTTGCTTGAAAAGCGTGAGGCCGAACTAGCGATGAGGCGGCTTCTTGAATCGTCTGCGGTGGCGAGTGACCCTAAAAAAGTTATCGCGGATTTTTGGGTTAACCCGAGTACGCGGCTGTACCGCCGAGTTGCTTTCGATCCGCAAGATAACGACCCAGACGTATTGAATCTCTGGTGCCCGTCACCCATCAAACCATTGGCATGTGATTGGTATCCCCTCTATTACTTTCTAAAGTCTATTTTATGTAACGATGATGAATCTCTATTTGACTATCTCATCAAATTTCTTGCCCACGCGCTACGGCACCCCTCTGATAAACCCGGGATTGTCATTGTTTTGCTCGGAGGACAAGGCGTAGGCAAGGGAATGTTCTTTAAGCTGTTGCGTCGCCTTTGGCCGACGACATGCTTGATGGTGAGTGATGTTAAGCAAGTGGTTGGGGGGTTTAATGCTGCGCTCGAGTCCAAGTACATTGTTACGATGGACGAGGCCATTTTTGTTGGGGACAGGGGATCAACGGAACGCTTGAAGTCGATGACCACTGAGGATCAGGTCGTCGTTGAAGATAAATACCAACCGAGACGGGCTGTTCGCTCCATCCACCGGTTTTTTGCCGCTAGTAATGCAGACCATTTCTCACAGGTTGACCGTGACGACCGGCGTTTTGTTTTCTTGCGCGTATCAAGCGTCAAGCAGGGCGATCTTCAATACTTTGAAGACCTCTTGAAAGCGATTGACGACGCTCAAGTTTTGAGTGGGTTTGTCGATTCACTCATGCGGTTGAACCTGAGTGGATTTAACGTCCGGCAACGCCCAAAGACGACTGAGCACGCTACACAGAGTCTCAAATCGTTGAGTGGTTTTGAGCGGTTCTGGTTCGAGGTGCTCTTGATGGGGGACCTGCGAGGCCGGGAACGGCCTGTCGCCGACTTTAATGGCTTCTCTAAAGAAGTCTGGGATGAACCACGATTTGTCTCTACCAAGCTTCTTGTGGCCTTGTTTACCGATTTTGACGCTTTGGGGCAACGCTACGGAGCGGCGCAGCAATCCGAACTTCATCGCCAGCTGGCACGTCTTTGCCCATCAAGCAAACCAAACATACGTCGCCATGGATCAATGAAGTCGTTTGATGAGCGTGAACAAGTTAGAGGCTTTGATCTTCCCAGCCTAGAAGTCGCGCGGCGTGAGTTTTGCGATGCATTCGGCGTTGTAATCGACTGGGAGACTGGAGCCGCAACGCCACGGATGTCTTCCGGTAAGGATTCAACAGCTGACAACGTAATAGTGGGCGATTATGCATGGTGGGATGCGACGTTACTCAATGAGCAGAATTGTATGAACGTTCCAGCGGCGGCGCAGTGGGAGGAGACCGAGGGGCCTTAAATCTTCGTCCTTATGCCACCTGTGACACCTGTGACACTACTTTTTAAAAAGTTTAATTAATATATATGAATACAAATAAGAGTTTTATCTTGGAGATGTCACAGATGTCACAGATGCCACAGGTGGCACGGGGTCTAAGAGATTCATCCCACTTCAGCTCTTTGCTCCCAACTTCCCCTGCGCTCATGGATCGGTACCTGAGGTCTGTCGGATAAAAAATTTCACGCCTTCCCTTGACCCCCTAATCAGGGTGCAAAACCTGTAAAACCCTCAAGCTAGGCTGCGTTCGGTACGCACCCTACAACCACCACGCCGAATCCACTATACGTAGTGGAACGCGCCATGCACCATAAAAGTCAACGACTCGTACGTTCTAATCAGCGGATCGTACAGAAAACTAAACAGACAAAGCATTCTTCACTCATAATCAATACTAAGCACCACCTCACAAGAAACCCATGTGTATGCCAGCCACAACCACCAAAAAGCATTAACACTCAAAAGCAAGCACCCAGCATGAGGATTCGTCGCGGTTTACCAAGCCTCAAGAACAACCCACAAGAAAACAAACCTACAAAGCGCGTCACGTCCGGATACTAGGTCTTAGCACTGTTCTCGGCCTCGTGCTTCTTAAGCATGTCCAAATAAATCCACCGGCGGGCTTCCTCAAAGGTCTTGATCGGCACATAGCCGATTGCCTTGCGGCCACGGGTTCGCTTAGCCGAGGTCATGTTCATCACATGCATGATGTCTTCAAGGGCTTGCATCTCAGCATCTTTGGCACTTCGTGCCGCTTTGGCTTCGAGCGTCTGCTCACCATGTTTGTAGTGTGCTCGTCGGATCGCGTCTTTCCCAGCTTGAGTTTTTGGGCCAGTGCTAGCACCGCCGTGCGTTCTGCATTTGGTTTTGCCCTGCATAGCTGGCTTGCGGCATTGATCTTTTGAATGTTTGGCTCTTGCTGTACACCGCAAGCACGTGATCCGTCCACCCGCAAGCACAATCAATTTTTCAAGGTTATCCATGGCCGAGTCTTCTTAAACGTGAAAGACTCTATAATACTGGGTAAAATCACAGTATGCGAGCCACCATTCATCTCACCCACCACCGAGGCATTCGGCTAAGCGAACACCAGAACCATCCACGCGGCGAACTAAAGGGCGAGCTACTGACCTACCAGCGAACAAGCAAGCGAGGGGTGCTCACCGTAGCGACACTTAGGGATCCCAACAACCACATCTCCGAACCCATCCTTGAACTCTTCGATGTTTGCCTTTACCTCATCGGGCCGCAAGGACTGCACCTGAGGGGTCTTGAACGATTAGCTGTCGATGGTCGATCTCAGTTTGTGGTGCAGGGCTGGGTGGTCGTAGTTAGGTAGGTGGGTTGGCTCGGATTTGTTTATGGCCTTGGCTTGTAATACCGGTAATCGTTCGTGAAAAATCCTACCCACCTAGGTGGCAGATGGAACCAACTGAGCTTCGGGTGGGTGGGGGTATGGTGGGTGCTGGCAGAGCCAAATAAATTAAGCCGAATCTACCCGCATGGTGGATGCCAAACGCCTAATTTCGTACTAGCATTTGCTTATGCGCAAACTTCTCATCCTCAGCATTTTCCTGCCCCTGATAACTTGGGCGCAGTCGTCATTACCGCCTTGTCCTGAAAATGGCTTGCGAAAAAGCTGCTTCGGAAGAGTCGACTTCAACGACGGCAGCGCATATGTCGGTGGTATTAATGATGATTATAGATTTGAAGGGGAAGGTGTTCTCTACAAAGCTGATGGCTCAGTAAGTGGTTCGGGTGTCTGGGTCGATGGACGCTTGGTTACAAGATATGGCTTAAATTCTAATCGATTTACTTCGGGAAAACCTTCAAAGGAATCCTCATCCCAATCGATTACAAATCCACAGTGGATGTCATCACTACCACCTTGCCCCGCAACGGGCAGGAGGCATAACTGCAGTGGGTCAGTTAACTATCTAAATCAGTCATATGTTGGCGAGTTTCGCCTTGACCACCGTCACGGCTTCGGGGTGTCAACATTTGTATCCGGTGAACGGTATGTTGGTCGATTTACCCACGATTTTCGAAATGGTGAGGGTATAGAGTTCAGTGCCGACGGTTCGGTCGCTCGGTCTGGCCTTTGGGAAAATAACAATCTTGTTCAGTCTTACGCCCTAGACACCACCCGATTCCCGATTAACACAACTCAGGTAGCAGCAATTTCACCCGTAGATACGGCAAAATCCGAGCGTGACCGCTTAGCTGCAGAAGTTGAAGCAGAACGTAAAAAGCGCCAAAACCTAGAACAAAGACTTGCAGAGGCCGAAGCCAAAGAGCGTGAACGCCAACAATCGCAAGTACCCCAACCACAACGCTCACAGGTTGCACTTCGTAGTGAACGTCGACTCGCACTAGTCATCGGGAACTCAAGCTACAAAGTCAGCCCACTGGATAACCCAGCTAATGACGCAAATGACGTTGCCGAATCGCTTAAGAAATTTGGGTTTCAGACTACCCTTGTGCGCAACGCAACTCTTGGCCAGATGCGCGAGGCAACGCGTAAATTCGCCGATCAACTACCCTCAGCCGATGTGGCACTGATCTACTTTGCAGGGCATGGCATTGAGTCAAACCGCAAGAACTACATGATCCCTGTGAATGCTGATTTGAAGTTTGAATATGAGCTTGCTGATCAAGGCTATGACGCTGGGATCTGGCTTGAGATGCTTGAAAGTATTAGGTCCAATAACGCAGATCGGGTCAACATCGTCATCCTTGATGCTTGCCGTAACAACAGCCTGATCGGCTCTCGAACCCTTGGACGGGGCCTTGGCAAGATGGATGCACCCTCTGGGACGTTTTTAGCCTACTCCACAGCACCCGGTAAGGTTGCAGCCGATGGGGGCCGTGGTGAACGCAATAGCCCCTTTACCAAACATTTGATTCGCGCCATGCAACAACCTAATCAGCCTATTGAAGAAGTGTTCAAGGAAGTACGACGCAACGTCGGCAAGGAAACCAATGGCGCACAGGTCCCGTGGGAGAGCACAAGCCTGACGGGATTCTTCACATTCAGACAAGGTCGTTAAAAGCATGTTCCAACAATTTAAGCCTTTAACGATTTTGCGATTCGGTTTGATCGCGTCGCTTCTCATTGCCACAGCAGGCTGTTCAATGTTTCAGCGTGACAAGCTAACCGTGCGAAAGGACGAAGCACCTCAAAAGGCCGTGGCTGTAAGCACAGGGATGGTGTTCGTCGAGGTGGAACGGTTACTGGGCAAACCAAGCAAGGTGAGTACGGAGTCCTGTCGGGTTAACGGCGAGAACGTCGAGTGTCAGGTCTGGCGCTATAGCGAAAGCCGAAAAAGTACGCTTTGGTTTCATGGCGAAGAGCCAAGGTTAGTTATGTTTGATCTCGACGCGGTACGCTGATCATTCATGACATCTGCGCTATCGATTTGGTTGGATTTTTGCCAACGATTTCGAGTTACTGAATCAGCAGTCCCGCTCTTTGATGAATCAAACTGGCTAGTAAAGGTCAGGCCTGTCGGACGAAGTCAAAGACCGACTTTATGCAGATCGCCAGCTATGGAAGCTCTGGTACGCTCGGAGGTGGATGCAATCATTGAGGACCACCGAGAACATGGAAACTTAGACGGTTTGATCTATTTGATGGGTCTGAAGCGCCCAGATCATTTTCTGCCGCTTTACATTGGTAAAGCTGAAACCCTTGGTCGAGGTGATAAAAATTTTTCAGCCAATCTGAAAAATCTCAGCCGTGACACTTCAAAGTTTGCAAGGTGGGGTGATGGCTATGCTTATCATGTCGGAGACTTAAGCGCTTGTGTGCTGCTTGGCCACCCCGCTGATAAACAAACTGACAAATACCGTGACTGGGCAACGGTACTATTTCTTCAGGCACCTACGGACCGCCCCGTATTGCGTGAGCAAGTATGGTTTTGGGCTAAGGCTTGGGATCAGCGTTGGTCAGGCATCTGGAAAGAGCTAGGGCCAACACGGCTTGCGTTTCTTGAGTACACGCTCATTGGCGTTGCAAGCATGGTCTCAGCAAACTTACTTAACAGAGAAGGAAGACAGCGCTCTGCATAATGTACTTGTTAACGCTTAGGATCGCTTCATCACAAACCCCCCTTAAATTTAAACCGTAATGACCGTCTGGATTGATCAGTTTTCGTTGAAGAACCCGCCTGAAGGGTTTATCGAAAATCCTTACGCCTTCTACAGGGAGCTTCGCGTCAGGCGACCCGTCCACTGGCTGAATCACAACACCGTATTTTTAACTCGCTATAACGACGTCGTAGCGATGTATCGGAGTTCAGTGGCGAGTTCAGACAAGCAAAAAGAGTTTGGCGATAAATTTGGACACGATTCACCCTTGTATCAACATCACACGACTAGCCTCGTCTTCAATGACCCACCGCTTCATACTCGTGTGAGAAAGCTACTGATCGGAGCCCTACAAACGAGATCCATAACAACCATGACAGAGCCTCTTACAAGGCTGGTCAATGCATTGATTGATCGCATGGAAAGCAAAAGGGATTGTGATTTTGTTCGAGATTTCGCAGCACCAATTCCCATCGAAGTCATCGGCAACCTGCTAGTGATTTCCCCCTCGGATCGAGGGCCACTGCGGCAATGGTCCCTTGATATCCTTTCAGCACTTGAACCTCAGCCGAGCGCAGGGGTGCTTGAACAAGGTAACCGCGCTGTCAGCGAGTTTTCACTGTTTCTAAAAGACTTGATTGCCCATCGAAGGCAGCAGCCCAAACGGCCAGAAGAGGATCTACTTTCCAAGCTCATCTTGGGTGAGGTGAATGGCGAAAGGCTCAGTGAACATGAACTTGTTCATCAATGTATTTTTCTTTTGAACGCTGGACATGAGACAACTACGAATCTGATTACCAATGGGCTTGTATGTCTTCTGTCACACCGAAGCCAGTGGGAGTTGCTCTGTGGCCATATTGATTTAGTGCCTATGACGGTTGAAGAGTGTTTGCGCTACGAGAGTCCGCTTCAGCTTAATAACAGGTTGCTTACTGAGAATGTTGAACTCGATTCAAAAGATGCTTCCAGTCGCCCGATAGTTCTACCGCAGGGAACATTCTTAACCTTAGGCGTTGGTGCTGCCAATCGAGATCCTGAAGTGTTCCCTGAACCCGATCAATTTGACATCACAAGAAAGCCCAACCACCAACTTGCTTTTGGGCACGGACCGCATGCATGCGCTGGTATGAGCGTTGCAAGACTTGAGGCGAAAATTGCATTTGAGTCATTAGTCAAACGAGTGCCCGCGATAGAGCTTGTCGGCAGTCCTAAACGCGATCCCCGTATTCGCTTTAGAGGTTTTCAGCAAGTCGTTGTGCGCATGTGATCAGGATCAAAGACTTTTTAATGCGCCCTCTAAGCCAACGAGAAAGTCAAAGATCGTTCGAGAAAATCAAAGTGCAGCTAGCCGGGTGATGGAACCAACTCAGATTTGAATGGGGCGGGGAGTGGTGGGTGAGGGTGAGACTCGGTAAACAAGGTCGAATCCACTAGGATAGTGAATGCCAAACGCCTCAATTGTACTAGCATCTGCTTATGCGCAAACTTCTCATCCAATGTCTATGAGTGTCACAGCAAACCCCGCTGCCCCTGCGCCTTTTGACCGTGACGGATCAAACGACCCTTTGCAACCTACCCCCTTAACGACTTCGTCCATGGGTGTTTGGATTAGTGGTCAGGTATCGGCGGTTGATCCTGACTACTTTTACCTTACCGCACCATCGGGCATGCGGTTTAAAAGCCTTACCCTTGAGAGCTATCGTTCCGTTGACCCTATCGCTTTCATTGCAATCCAGATAGGCAGCCAGTTCACTGCCGGTTACGACACCACCAAGATGCTCTTTGGTAGGCACATTGGTGCAGGCGATGTGAACAAGAACCTGCTTGATGGACTTATGGACAAGGCTCAAGAAGGCATTGTGATATGGGTGAATCAAACCGGGGCGTTAACGGATTACATCATCTCTGCACAGTTTGAAGTGGCTCAAGGTAAGAATATTTATGGAACGTTCAAATCAGAAAGCATCAAGGGAACCGACGCCCCGGAACGCATCTTTGCGGTTGGCGGTGATGACACGATTCAAGGAGGATTGAGGGACGATACGATTGACGGCGGTGAGGGCCTTGATACCGCGGTTTTTTCGAATCGCCGAGAGAGTTATTCGATCAGTATTCTCGAAACAAATACGGTCAGTGTCCGTTTTGAGGGTCCCATCATCGCTATCTACCCACCGCCACCGACGGATGGAACAGACACACTCATCCATATGGAGCGGATTCAATTCTCTGATCGATCTGTTGCGATGGACCTCGACAGTAGCGCCGGTGATGCCGCTCGACTTTTGGCTGCCGTGTTTGGTAAAGACGCAGTGAAGAATCCAACGTATGCAGGCATTGCCATCAGTCTGTTCGATCAGGGGTTAAGCAAAGACCAAGTCAGCCAAGTGGCGCTTAATGCCGTATTTGGAGCCAATGCCAAAAGTAAAGATGTAGTTTCCTTGATTTGGAAGAACCTCACGGGTTCAACAATCGACGACAAGAACTTGGCTGAGCTTAGTGGATTGATTGATTCAAAGGCCATAACGGCGGCGCAACTTACGACCAAAGCGGCTGATCTCGAATTAACTGCTCAATTAACTGACTTAGTTGGACTTAGCAAGACAGGTTGGGAGTACATACCTTATGGTGGATAGTTATCGATTTGCCAAGAATACTCGTACTTTAAGCGGCTTACTGGCCTTTGAATCACGAATCGTTGCCTCAGAAAAATCCTGTCCACCTAGGTAGAAGAAGGAACCGACTCAGATCTGGGTGGGTGGGGTACGGTGGGATCAGTCGCAGCGATGACCTATGACCAGTGTTCGGGTGTGATTAATTCAACCCTGACTTTTTTGTACGCTATTCTTAGCAAATGATCTTATTACCGAGCCCAATGCCGACGCGCATCAGCAACCAACGCTTGATGCAGCTCTCCGCGACTGCCGCTGCATGGTTTCTATTGGCCTTTAGTTTGTTTGCGCCCTTGCAGTCGATTGCCAACACCCAGCACCGTGTCGCCTTGGTGGTCGGTGCCAAGGACTACCAACATGTACGAGCACTGGATAACACGCTCAACGATTCAAGGCGGATTCGCGACAAGCTTCAGAGCGTTGGCTTTGAGGTGGTTTATGAGGAAAATCCTACACGAGATACGTTTCTAAGAGCGATCAATCGCTTTGAGGACCGACTTCGCAAGGATTCAGTAGCGTTGGTCTATTTTGCCGGTCACGGTGCAGAAGTGAGGGGTGAAAACTTTCTGATTCCCGTCGATGCCAAAGGTAGGCGTCGTGACGATATCGAATATGAAGCGATTCGACTACAGTTTTTGATCAATAAGTTCACCAACATTGGATCAGAGCTTAACTTCGTGATTCTGGACGCTTGTCGCGACGATCCTTTTCCCTCGGCGGGTCGCTCGGGTGTTGGGGGTTTGACCGAGATTAAGAATGCACCTAAAGGCACACTGATTGCCTACGCTGCCGCACCGGGTCAAAAGGCGATTGATGGCTTGCGCGATGGTGATAATGGTGTGT
>Ga0209358_10003667_pt1 | contig 11268 bp, 8 predicted proteins | sample LauGreFa1BDMLBSN_2_FD_187574 | JGI IMG/M metagenome (GOLD analysis project Ga0209358, IMG submission 187574) | Freshwater lake microbial communities from Lake Michigan, USA - Fa13.BD.MLB.SN (SPAdes) (version 2) | ecosystem: Environmental > Aquatic > Freshwater > Lake | place: Lake Michigan, USA...
GCCATTCTCCGTCTCGAGGTAGGTGTACCCGGCGAGGCCCGACTCGTAGTTGCGCACGAGGGCGTTCGACTCCGCGACCGACATGTGCTTGTCGCGCACGGCGCGCTCGCACTCGTGGCGGATCGCCTGGCCGAGACGGTTCGCATCGTACTGCACGTACGACAGCACCTCGCGCACGCTGTCGCCCTCGACGATCTCGTCGATCCACCAGTTGCCGTTGTCGTCGAGGCGGATATGCGCGACATGGGTGTCGCCGAAGAGGTTGTGGAGATCGCCGAGCGTCTCCTGATACGCGCCCACGAGGAACGCGCCGAGGAAGTACTCGTCGCCGTCCTTGATGTCGTGGAGCTCGACCCACTTCTTGACGTCATGGTCGTCGACGAAGCGGTCGATCTTGCCGTCCGAGTCGCAGGTCATGTCGGCCACGGTCGCCTTGCGCGTGGGGCGCTCGTCGAGGCGGTGGATCGGCATGATCGGGAACAGCTGGTTGATCGCCCAGATATCCGGCAGCGACTGGAAGATCGAGAGGTTGCAGAAGTACGTGTCGGTCGTGTTCGACTCGAGGTCCTCGAGCTCCTCGGGCATGCTGGGCATGTCCTTGGCCTTGTCGCGGACCTTGGCGCAGGTCGCCCAGAACATCCGCTCGGCGAGCGCGCGGTGCTCGAGGCTCAGGTAGCCCACCGAGAAGAGGTTCATCGCCTCGTCGCGGGACTGGAGCGCGTCGTGATAGCACTCGAGCAGGCGCCGCTCGGTGACCGAGTGGTACGCCTCCCACAGGTCGACGATCGGACGCGGGATCTCGCCATGCTCGTCCTTCGACACGGCGTCGAGCGACGGCGGCACCGTGAAGCGGTCGAGCCGGTTCGCACCGAGCACATCGAAGACGAGCACGCTCTGCTGCGCGACCATCGCGCGGCCGGACTCGGTCACGATCGTCGGGTGCGGCACATTCTCCTCGTCGCACACCGACATGATCTTGTAGACGACATTCGCCGCGTACTCCTGCAGCGTGTAGTTCGTCGAGAACTCGAAGTTGGTCTGGCTGCCGTCGTAGTCGATGCCGAGTCCGCCACCGACATCGAGGTAGCGCATGCCGGCGCCCATCTTGGCCAGCTCGGTGTAGATGCGGGCGAGCTCGTTCACGCCCGTGCTCACCTGGCGGATGTCGTGGATCTGCGAGCCCATGTGGCAGTGCAGGAGCTGCAGGCAGTCCTCCATGCCGCGCGCGCGGAGGTACTCGAGCACGTCGATCACCTCGGTGAGCGACAGGCCGAACTTGGCCTTCACGCCCGAGCTATGGCGCCAACGTCCCGCGCCCGGGGTGGCGAGGTTCACGCGCACGCCGATCTTGGGGCGGATCTGGTACTTCTCCGCGTACTTCACGATCAGGCGCAGCTCGGCGAGGTTCTCGATCACGGGGATGATCGTGCGCCCCAGCTTGGCGGCCAGCGTGACGAACTCGATGTAGCGGTCTTCCTTGAAGCCGTTGCAGATGATCAGGCGCTCGGGCGAGTCGCTGGTGAGGCCCATGACCGCCAGGAGCTCGGGCTTGGAGCCGACCTCGAGACCGAAGCCGTACTGCTCGCCGTACTCGCGGATCTCCTGGACCACGCGGCGCTGCTGGTTCACCTTGATCGGATAGACCGCGTTGTACTTGCCCTTGTAGCCGTTCTCCTTGATGGCCAGGTCGAAGGCATCGTGGAGGTCCTTCAGGCGGCGGTGCAGCAGGTCGCTGAAATGGAGCAGCACCGGGGTGCGGAGACCGCGCTCGCGCAGGCCCTTGACGACCTCGAACAGGTTCACCTCGCGACCCGGCGTGCGCGTGGGGCGCACGAGCACATGGCCCGACTTGGAGATTTCGAAGAAGCCCTTCCCCCAGCCGCGCAGGTTGTAGAGATCGGCCGCGTCATCGACCGTCCACGGATCGATTCCGGCCTTGACGCGGGCCAGGTTCGAAGGGGTTTGCGAGCCGGCCTGGACCGCCTGCGAGAGCGACGCAGAAGGAAGAACCTGAGACATCGAAGTCCTCTACCGTCCTTTCGGGACCGCCCTGCGGAGGCATGCTCGCGGAGGGCTGGAACGCTGCGAAGCGCGCAAGTCGCGCGCAAGAAGGACACTATAGAGTCAATCGCCCGATCGCCGAAGGCGAAACCACCCAGAATCACCTCTGGACCCACGGAGGGCCACGGCCCAGAGACGGACGGATGGCCCCTCGGGGTTCGCGACTCGCAAAATACCGAGCGGGAAGCGGTTCCCTTGTGACCGTTCGGGCGCATACTCGGGAAGGCGCTCCCTCGCGCCATCCCTGTCCGCTCGGCCGCGTCCACGGTCGAACCTGTCCCCCTTCCCGCCTGCACCTTCCCTGAGGTGTCCCATCATGTTGGCTTCCTACCGCCGCCCCGTCGGCCCCCTGTCCGCCCTCGCGGCGCTTCTCGCTTCCGCGCTGCTGCCTTCCGTGGCCTTCGCTGGCCCCGACTGGGACGAGGGTCCCAACGACGCGGGCTCCACGCTCGGCACCGCGCAGACCATCACCACGACGGGGTCATTGACCTCCGTGACGGGCAAACTGGGAGGCCCAGGATTGGTCGCGGGCGATTTCCAGGACTGCTTCCTGATCCAGATCAGCGACCCCACCACCTTCAGCGTGACGACCGGGCCCGGCACAGGCGGTGCGGCGGGCTTCAACCCGATGCTGTTCCTGTTCCGCGTGGACATGATCAACGGGCAGATGGTTGCCAAGGCGGTGATGGCCAACAATGACCTCCAGCCAGGCAACCCGCAGGCAGGGCTGCGACAGCAGACCAACGACGGCAGCGGCGCCTTCGTCAACCAGGCCGGCCTGTACCTCCTGGCCATCAGCGGCTTCGGCAGCCAACCCGTGAATTCGTTCGGCGAACTGCTGTTCAACCAGGCCTTCCTCGAGCCAGGCGTCATCGCCGGTCCGAACCAGTCGTCACAGATGAATGACTACACCCTCGCAGGCTGGGCGCAGGATGGCTCGTTCGGAACCTACGTGCTGGGCGTGCAGGGAGTCTCGGGCGTGCCCGCGCCGGGCGCCGCCGCGCTGCTCGGCCTTGCCGGACTGGCCGGTCGCCGCCGGCGGCGTTGAGCACGCACCCTGCCCTCACCCACCGCGTAGGCGGACGACGAGTTCCTCCGCCTGCTGCACCGTGCGGGCGTCGGATCCCTTTCGGCTCCGGAGGATGGCGACGGCCTCTTCCGCATGCTCAAGCGCCTGGCGGAACATCCCGAGCCTCTCCTCGGCGGAGGCGATGTTGTAGAGGCTCCGCCCGATGCGGTAGTCGTCTTGGGCGAGGTCGCCGCGGATCGCCCCCAGCGCGCGTTCATACCCCGCGAGGGCCATCTCATAGCGCCCCTCGGCCGAGTCGATGAAGGCCCGTCCGTTGATGATCGCTGCGAGTTCGAGCGGAGGATAGCCGTCCGTTCGGCGCGCCTCGAGTTCGATCCAGTTGTAGTACGCGAGCGCGTCGGCAAGCCGACCCTGGCGCCGCAGGCAGCTCGCCAGGTGGCGGTGCGACAGCAGCGTGCGCGTGTCGCGGGTTCCGTATGCGCGGGTGCGGAGTTCGATGGCCTCGCGGTAGGCGGCCTCGGCTGCATCGAGATCGCCGCGGATGATGTGCACCCGACCCATGTTGTGGAGGCTCTCGGCGAGCTCGGCGTCGGAGCACTCGCCGCGGGAATGCAGTGCACGGCGGGCCGTGAGCGCGGCCGACAGGGATGTCTCGGCGCGCTGCGCATCCTCGAAGCCGAGGTGGACGATGCCGATGGTGTCGAGCACTCCCGCGAGCACGGCGGGCTCCGATGCGAGTTCATCCGTCGCGTTCTGCTCGATCAACTCCAGGAACTCCTCCACGGTGAGCTCGGCGCCGCCGGCGGCGGATTCGGGACTCACGCTACCGACCGCGTCGCGGAAGCTCGACAGCGTGCGTTCGCTGCGCACGCGGGCGCGCTCGGCGTCGGCGTAGAGGATCGCCAGGGCGACTCCCGACGCCACGATGGTGGCAAGCAGCGCCGCGGCCGAGCTCGACGCGATCCAATGCCGGCGCAGGTGCCTGCCCACCACGTAAGCCAGGCTGTCCTCGCGCGCGAGAATGGGCCGTCCATCGAGATGACGCGCGAGATCCTCGGCGAGCGCATCGGCGGTGTCGTAGCGGCGTGCGGGATCGGCGGCGAGCAGGCGCAGCACGATCACGTCGAGGTCGCGGTCGGTGCGCGATCGAAGTGCGCTCGGACGGGGAGGAGTGGTGCCTGACTTCTGCATCACCAGCTCGGCGATGGAGCGCGCACCCTCGAATGGCCGCCGGCCCGTCAGGCACTCGTAGAACACGACACCCAGTGCGTACAAGTCGCAGCGCGAGTCTATGGCGGAGGGATCACCGGCGAGCTGCTCGGGCGCGGCGTAGGCGAACGTGCCGAGGAACTCGCCGGCGAGCGTCGTGCCGCTGTTTGGCTGCTCGGCCGCGCCGCCGTCGTCGGCGCGAGCAAGCCCGAAATCGAGAATCCGCGGCACGCCATCGGCATCGACCACGATGTTGCCGGGCTTGAGGTCACGGTGGATCACCCCGCGGCGATGCGCGTAGGCGATGCCCTCCGCGATCGCACGCATCAGTCGAGCGATCTCCCGCGCGCCGAGGTCGCGCTCCCGCACGAATGCGTCGAGCCGGGTGCCGTCCACCAGCTCCATTGCAAACCACGGCTCGCCGCGGCGCGAGATGCCGCTCTCGTACAGGGTGACGATCGAGGGATGGCGCAGGCGGGCCACCAGCTCGACCTCGCGCTCGAAGCGCACCCGTTCACGGTCGCCCGCGAAGCGGCCACCCAGGAGCATCTTGACCGCGCAGGTGCGGCGCGTGGCCAGCTGTTCGGCGCGGTAGACCACGCCCTGTGCGCCGCGGTGGAGCTCCTCTCCCAGTCTGTATCCCGGAATCGGCGAGGCAGGATCGTCGAGCCCATCCGCCACTGAGACAGGGCGCGGAAGCGCACTCACCTTGGCCAGCTCGCCCAGGAACGCATTGTCCGCCGCGAGCCGATCGACCAGGGCACGGCATGGCGGACAGATCCCGAGATGGGCGGGCAGTCCATCCGTCACAGGCGCGTCGGCATCGACGCGCGCCACCGCCGCGAGTTCGAGTTCATCGCGGCTGTAGGCGCCGCAACCGACGCCGGCCTGCGACGGCTCTCCGCCGCTCATCCGCGAAGCCCGTCCGACGGACGCACTCCGGCAGCATCCCACTCGCCCGGCGCCTCCTCGTACTCGGCCTCCAGGCGCTGCACGATCTCGCGCAGCCTGGCTGCCACGCGGCTCTTGGCCAGGTAGACGTCGTGGGTGGACATGCCCATCTGCTCCGCGACGACCTGGGGTGTGAGTCCGTGGTAGACGAGCATCTCGAACGCCTGCACCGTCCTCGGGTCCGTCCGCGACCGGGTGCGCAGCTCGTCGAGCGCCTCGCGCAGCAGCGTCTGCCGACGCTCCGCCTCGTAGGCGGCGCCCACCGACCGCTCGTCGTCGAGGTCGATCATGGCGCTCTCCCCTCGCTCGATGCGCGCCGTGCCACCGCGGCGCCGAAGGTCGAGCACGCGGTAGCGCGCGATGGTGACCAGCCACGCGCCGAGCCGCCCGCGCGATCGGTCGTACCTGCCCTCGCGGTACTCCTCCACGAAGCGGACGATCGTCTCCTGCGCGATCTCCGCAGCGTCGACATCGCGCACTCCGCAGTTGCGCACGAAGCCCGTGAGGATGGGCCGGTAGCGGCGGTCGAACGCCTCCCACGCCGCTGCGTTGCGGGGATCAGACAACCCGACCAGCAGTGCTGTGGTCGTGCGCTCGGGATCGAACGGTTGGTTGCCGGCAGGTTCCATGGAGAGCGGCCTGTGGCCGCGTGGATCCTACCACGCGCGACGGGCCTCCCCAACCCCGCGTCAACCGCGCAGCGTCTCCGCGATCGACGTCTCGTGGACCCGCATCGACAGCCTGTCGAGCGCCTGCTTGGCGGCATGGAAGCCATCGGGCTCGACCGCCCTCGGGTCGCGGGCCGCGGCCTCGCACCGCGCCCGCACCGCGGCCATGGCGGCCTCGAGTTCGGCGATGTACCCAGCCTCGAGCTTGCCGCGCACGCGCACGAGCGCCTCTCCGATCCACTTGAGGTCGAGCTCGGAGTGGACGCGGAGGTCGATCACGCGGTGCACCGTCATGTCGGCGCGCGCGTGCTCGAGGCTCTCGCGCTCGATGCGCTCGACCTCCTCGAGCGTGAGGCCGTAGCTCGGCACCACCTGGATGGAGGCCTCGGTGCCGCTTCGCTTCTCGACCGCGGTGACCACGAGCACGCCGTTCTGGTCGACGGTGAAGAGCACCTCGATCTGGGGAATGCCCGCAGGCATGGGCGGGATGCCGCGCAGGTCGAAGGTGCCGAGCGACCTGCAGTGCTCCGCGAGCTCGCGCTCGCCCTGCAGCACATGGATGCGCACGCTCGTTTGTCCGTCCTTGGAGGTGGAGAATCGCTCGTGCGCGCGCGTTGGGATCGGGCTGTTGCGCATGACGAGCTTCGCGATCGTGCCGCCGACCGTCTCGATGCCGAGCGAGAGCGGGATCACATCGAGCAGCAGGAGGTCGCGCCGTCCACCGCCGACGATCGCCGCCTGCACCGCTGCGCCCAGCGCCACCACGCGATCGGGATCGAGGGCCGTGTACGGCTGCTGCCCGAAGAAACGGGCGACCGCCTCGCGCACGGCGGCCAGCCGCGTGGAACCGCCCACCAGCACCACACGATCGATCTCGCGGGCCGTGCACTGCGCGTCGCGGAGTGCGCGGGCGCAGGCGTCGAGGGTGCGCGCCACGAGCGGCCGGCAGACCTCGTCGAGTTCCGCGCGATCGAGCGTGCACTGGTGCACCCCAACCGAGAGCGCGCACTCCACCGTCACCCGCTCCTGCGCGAAGAGCGCCACCTTGGCGCGTTCGGCTGCATGCACCAGCGCCGCGCGGTCGTGCTCGGCGCGCACGGGCGCACCCTGCGCGATCCAGCGGTCGACGATCGCGCGGTCGACATCGTCGCCACCGAGCGCCGTGTCACCCGCGGTCGAAAGAACCTGGAAGCAGTCCGCGCCCGTGCCCGCCTCGTGACCGGGAACGATGTCGAGGACCGTGACATCGAATGTGCCGCCTCCAAGGTCGTAGACCGCGATGCGCTCGCTGCGCCGCGACTGCCCGATGCCATAGGCGAGTGCCGCCGCGGTGGGCTCGTTGACGATCCGGACCGCCTCGAGGCCCGCGAGTCGCGCGGCGTCGCGCGTGGCCTGACGCTGGGCGTCGTCGAAGTAGGCGGGCACTGTGATCACGGCGCGGCGGACGGGCACACCGAGATCGGCCTCGGCGATCGCGCGGAGTTCGCGGAGAATGTCGGCGGCGACCTCCTGCGGAGTCCTCGTACGCCCCGCCACGGCGAGTGCGGCGAGGCCACGCGGCCCCTCGACCAGCGGCACCGAGAAGCCGCGCGCGAATTCGGCGCACTCCCGCGCCGAGCGGCCCATGAGCCGCTTGGCGCTCGAGACGGTCTCGGCTGGAAATGTGTTGCGCTCCTCGCGCGCCTTGGCACCCACGGTGACCGATCCACCGGAGTGATAGCGGACCACCGAGGGAACCATCGCACCGCCGCTCCCCTCGCCGAGCACGCGTGGACCGGACGGTTCGCAGTACGCCACGAGCGAGTTCGTCGTGCCGAGGTCGATACCCACGATCGGATCGGCGGGGCTGGATCCTGGCTGCATGACGGAAGACGAGTCTGCCGGGGACATGGCGCCGATGGTAGAGCGGCGGGCGTGCAGGCGGGAGCGCAAAAACAAGCACGCCCCGCGTGCACGGGGCGTGCCGAGTCGAGTCTTGCGGGGTGATCGCGGGTGCGGGCCTGTGGCCAAAGGCGCGAAGGCCCGGTTCAGCGTGCGAGGGGGCTTTCGCACCGCATGGCCGATTCCCGGTCAGCGGTGCCATCGCTTTCCTCCGTTGCACCGCCCGCACGGAGGGCGTCGACCAGGTACGCACCGAGAGGTTCCTGCGTGGTGGTGGCGCCAGCGATGGGCATCTGAGGAGGCGAGGCGTCGAGCGATCCACGGCACTCGCAACGCAGCGTGCGGACGAGCCGGTCACGCACGGCACGCTTGCTGACGAGCGCTTCCTCGAGCACTCCGGTCCGCATGAGATCAGTCATCGCCGGAACGGGAGTCACGTCCGACCCCCGTGCTCCCGCCATGACTGTTTCAGCAGGCCTCGAGCACGCGTCCGGCGCGATGAGGTCCGACTCCGCTGCGGGATCCGACGGCGGCCTCGCGGATGTCTGCGAGGGTGCCGTCGCTTTCGATGATCTGTTTGAGCTTTGCCAGTGCACGGTGCTTCCAATTGTTGATGGTGGAGACTGGAACGCCGAGAGAACGGGCCGCCGCTTGGTAGTCCAGGCCTTCGCAAACGATCAGCCGAACCGCGGACTGCTCCGACGGCGTCAGGCGACACAGCACCGACTGCAGGCGCTCGGGATCCGACCATGCGGATTCCGTGCACACGCTGCGAGTGCCCGCACCAACTGAGCGCTCGCCAATGACCTCGATCTCGGGTCCCATCCGACCTGAACGCTCGAGGACCTCCCGGTACCGCTGTGCCCGTCCGTGCCGTCGCCGGACAAGGTTCTCCGCGATCCGAAGGAGATAAGCGACACTCACGGTCATCCTTTCGAGATTCCGCACACGCAGGAGGCGAACGAACGCCTCGTGCGCGATCTCCTCGGCCTCCTCGTCGCAGACGAGCCGACGCGCGAACGCGAACACCCGGTGGTAGGAGGATGCGTAGAGATCGCCGACGATGCGGGCGCGCACGCCTTGGAGGGCGGCGGCACCGTCCACGGGTGCACCGTCGACGTCCACACCATCCACCTCGCGCTCGGACCGAGTCGTCGCGTGGTCGTGGATTCGGGGCCCTGTCGCCGAGTCCTGCGCTGGGGCCATGGGAGCGGTTCCGTGCTCAGCCAAGGGCTGCCATGCTAGGTCGCGGTCTCCCGTTGCCAAGGTCTGCCCCGGCGGTTCGATGGAGATCTCCAACGCACCGCGCAAAAACCGCGGAGCGAGCTCATCGGCGTGCGCCGCGCTCGCCTGCGCGGATCGCTGTCGCGACCTGTCCACGCGCGCTGCCATCATCGGTCCACTCCTGTGTGCCTGTCCCGAGTCCTTCGGGACGGTCTGGTAAAGCCAGACGCGGTCCGGTCCGCCCACAACCCGCAGTACCGACGATTCTCGGACGCACCCTGCATCCAGCGCGTTGGCGCTTCAAGGCAATCTCCCCCGACCCGCCGACCTTTCGCGCTTCCGACGGGAATCCTCTGCATGCAAAGAAAAGCGCCCGCGCAGAGGCAGCGCGCGGGCACTCGGAGAGTTTCCAAACAACGAGTTCGCGGCGAACGGGGACACCGGCAAGCCGGCAGTGGTCTCCGACGAGAGCCTTCGGCTGGCCGGCCGAAGGCTCTCGTCGAACACCCGTTCGAACGCGTCGGACCCTGCGTGCGATCGCCATGCCCGTCGTCCGTGGGGGCACGACTCCGCCTCGCGGCGCAGTCCGTTGCGTCGCGTGTCCGTTTCCATCCGACCCGAGCCATCTGTCCCACCGCAGGTCATGCGGCGGAGAAAGCCCAACTTGCTGAGCCTGTCGGACCGCATCCCTGCGTTCCGCGCGCGTTTCGCATCCATGCGAGGCGCAACAGGAAAAGCTCCGCGACACGACGGATCTTTCGACTTCCGCGATGGTTTTGCAAGCAGCGGCGCTACCGGCGGAGTTCGCCCGCCTGCGGCTGGGCGTCGATCACATCGCGGAACTGCCGCATGGAGACCTCGCGGCAGAAGCCGACGAGCGCGTCGAGTGCCGGATCGGCGCCACGCACCTCGAAGCGCGATGAGCGGCCCCGCTCGACGACAGTGACCTCGTGCAGGTCCCCGGAGTCACCCGCGCGCGACGTCCGGGTCGCGTACGCGGTGTCCGCCACCAGCCTCGCGAACCGCGGGAGATCCGCTGCCTCGAGCGAGGTGCGGAAGGTGGGCGTGCGCGCGCGGGCGTTCACACCGCCCGCGCTGGCGAACGATCCGTCGGTTCCAACCGCGAAGTAGCTCGCACGCGTGTTGTCTGCGCTCACCCAGAGCATGTCGAGTGCGATGCCATCGGTGCGATCGATCAGCGCGGGGGTCGACGCACACGCGCCGGGCAGCAAGCACGCCGAGGCAACGCAGGCGACCATCACCAACATCCGCATCGCCACGCACGCCATGCGCAGCGGCTGCATCACTTGCCTGCTCCCGCAGCGGGCGCGAAACGCGCGTAGGGATCGGGTCCCGCGTCATAGCGCGTGGGGAGCTCGGCGCTCTCCGCAAGGGGCTCGTCGGCCGCCCACGCGAGCGACGCCACCGCGCGCACGATGCGGCGCAGCGCGAGCGCACGCTCGTCGTCGACGCCGTAGCTCTGCGCAAACGCAAAGCGCTCGCCAAACGCGTGCACCTCGAGCGTGGCCATGACCTCGCCGGCGGCGGGCGTTCGCAGCCGGACATTCCCCCGGGTGTCGGCGCGCGCCGGGTCGCTGAAGCCCGCCGCGGTGAGCGCCGACCACAGCTCCGCCATCTGCTCGCGGTCCAGCCGCCGCACGCGCGCGGGCCGCGTTCCCTCGGGCGGAAGCCGATCGGTCTCGCCATGCAGCGAACCATCGGCCAGGAGCACGAAGCGCCCGGGACGCTCCTCGACCTTCACGCGCGGGGCGAGTGCCGCACCGGGAATCACACGGACTTCGATGGCGAGATCCGGGGGCACCGTGCCCGCAGGGTCGGATGCTGGCGGCGGTCCATCCGACGACAGCGTCGCGCATCCCACGGAACTCCCGAGAAGCAGGCACAGGAGCATGCAGCGCGGCAGCTCACACCACGCGGACGGCGCCGGAACGGCTGGGTTGGGGCGGTGCATGGGCGGGAAGGTACCCGAACCAATCAGCGTTTACGCGCTACTCTCTCCGCCTATGCGCACGAGCGTGCTTTGGATCAACGACTACCTCGATCGCCCCGCCGATGCCGCCGAGCAGGCTGCGGTACTAACGGCAGCCGGACTGCCGCTCGATGGCGCCGACACGGCGGACAACGGCGAGCCGTGGCAGGAGATCGAGACGACCTCCAACCGCGGCGACTGCCTCTGCCACGTGGGCATGGCGCGCGAGATCGCCGCCTCGACGGGTCGGTCGC
>Ga0209358_10003671_pt1 | contig 11247 bp, 8 predicted proteins | sample LauGreFa1BDMLBSN_2_FD_187574 | JGI IMG/M metagenome (GOLD analysis project Ga0209358, IMG submission 187574) | Freshwater lake microbial communities from Lake Michigan, USA - Fa13.BD.MLB.SN (SPAdes) (version 2) | ecosystem: Environmental > Aquatic > Freshwater > Lake | place: Lake Michigan, USA...
AGGCCATTTAAAATATAAATCATTGCACCACTATCTCTGAAAACACGAATAGCCACCAACATAGCGACTAGGTATGGAATAATTTTTACAATTACCTCAAATCCGTTTTTTGCGCCATCAATGAATGCATCAAAAACGGATATTTTTTTATAGGCGCCGCCTAATATAATGCCAACTATAATTACCAACAATAATCCATTACCCACTGTTTTTGAAAATAATTCTTTTTGAATGGAGGTTAATGCATTCACACTAAATATTACACCCACCATTAAAAGAATTAAACCAAGTATCCAACCAATTAATACCTTATCCCATTTTAATTTTTGATATAAACCAACCATAATAATTGAAGCCAAAGTAGTGCCAATGGTGGCAAGTACACAAGGAATAAATATACTAGCAGCATCCTGTGAACCAGCCGCTAATCGATAGGAAATAATTGTTAATGGAATTATGGTGAGTCCACTGGTATGTAAAACCAGGAACATAATTTGTGCATTGGTCGCTTTTTCCTTTTCAGGATTCAAACTTTGTAAACTTTCCATGGCTTTTAAGCCAAATGGCGTTGCCGCATTGTCCAAACCCAACATATTTGCACTAAAGTTCATCACCATTTGACCCATGGCAGGATGATTTGCTGGCACTTCAGGAAACAAACGACTTAAAAATGGATTCATCCATTTGGCCAATTTTTGAATAGCACCCGCTTTTTCGGCAATATTCATTAAACCTAGGAAAAACACCATGGTACCAGCCAAAGGCAAGGCAACATCCATCACAGATGATTTGGCAGAATCAAAAATGCCATCGGCTAGTAATTTAAAAATCTCTGTGTCGCCTAAAAATACCAGTTTAAACAAGGCAATTACAAAAGCTATCACAAAAAATGCCATCCAAATAATATTCAAAGCCATAAATCAATTGTTTGTGGTTCTAATATAGTCAATTTTGGGATTAGAATTGTATTTTTGCGCTCTTAAAACATGATAGATTATGGCATTACAGGCAGGAATTGTGGGATTACCTAACGTAGGAAAATCAACCTTATTTAACGCAGTAAGTAATAGTGCAAAAGCACAGGCAAGTAATTACAGATTTTGCACCATTGAACCGAATGTCGGATTAGTGGATGTGCCTGATCATAGAATGCAACAATTGGCCGATTTAATTATTCCCAATCGCATTGTCCCTACCCAATTAGAAATAGTAGATATTGCTGGTTTGGTAAAAGGCGCAAGTAAAGGTGAAGGTTTGGGTAATAAATTTTTAGCGAATATTCGTGAAGTAAGTGCGGTGATCCATGTGATTCGTTGTTTTGAAGATGAAAATGTATTACGAGAAGAAGGGGTCATTAACCCAATTGGTGATAAAGAAATTATTGAAACTGAATTACAATTAAAGGACTTAGACAGCGTTGATAAAAAGATACAGCGTTGTGAAAAAATGGCCAAAACCGATCCCAAAGCCAAAGTGGAATTAGAAGTTTTACAAAAGTGTAAAACACATTTGGAACAAGGAAAAAGCATTCGATCTTTAGATTTATCAAAAGAAGACAGATTAGCAATAGCGGATAGTTTTTTACTTACAGAGAAACCAGTCATGTATGTCGCAAATGTAGATGAAGCATCTATGCATATAGGTAACAAATATTCAGCGATGTTGGTTGAAATGGCAAAAAATGAAGGTGCTGAGGTTATTGTAATGTGTAATAATATTGAAGCACAAATCGCTGAATTAGAGGATCCTGCTGACAAGGCCGTATTTATGGAGGAATATCAAATGAAGGAACCCGCATTGAATAGATTAATTCAGTCAGCGTATAAATTATTGAACTTAGAAACCTACTTTACAGCAGGCGTGCAGGAAGTTAGGGCTTGGACAATAGGAAAAGGTTGGAAAGCACCTCAAGCGGCTAGTGTCATTCATACTGATTTTGAAAAAGGATTTATTAAAGCGGAAGTGATTGCTTTTGATGACTTTATTAAATACAAAAGTGAAGCAGCATGTAGGGACAATGGAAAATTAAGAATTGAAGGAAAAGAATATTTAGTGAAAGATGGTGATGTGATGCATTTTAGATTTAACGTTTAAAACTTGAAACAATAAATCATGCTTCGATTCATTAAACACATACTATTATTTACATTCATTACCGCAATGAATTCATGTGGTAATAATATTGCTACATCCGAAAATAACGAAGTGAATGAAAATATAATCAAAGCACCTACTCAGTTGCAATACGAAGTTGTTAAAGTGTATACACATGATACCAGCTCCTATACACAAGGTTTGGAATGGTATGGTGAAACATTATTTGAAGGCACCGGTAATTATGGAAAAAGCCAATTACATAAAATGGATGCCAATTTGCAAAGCATTAGCAAAAAAATAAGTTTACCCAAGGAATTATTTGGCGAAGGGATTACTGTTTTTAAAGATAAAATTTATCAATTAACCTGGAAGGAGCATAAAGTATTAGTATATAATGCGAATACTTTACAAAAAGAAAAAGAATTGTATTGGCAATATGAAGGCTGGGGACTTGCGCACAATGATACTGCCTTAATAGTGTCAACAGGTGGTAGCGACATTTATATTGTTGATCCTAATAATTTTGCTATTAAAAAAACCATTGGGGTATATAATAACTATGGCTATGTAAGCGACATTAATGAATTAGAATATGTGGATGGCAAAATATTTGCAAACATTTATGGGCAAAATGAAGTGGTGGTGATTGATCCTTTAACAGGACAAATAATAAATAATATTAATTTTAGTAATTTATTAGCACAAGCTGGCGTAAAATATGACCCAACAACTATAGACGTTGGTTATGTATTAAATGGCATCGCTTATCAAGCAAAATCTAAAACATTTTTTATCACAGGGAAATGTTGGCCAGTGATGGTTGAAGTAAGCGTAAAATAACCGCCCCTTTCTAATTTTCTTTTACTTTTTTTATCTCGTAAATGATCGAACTCGCTTTTGCATTTGAATTTAATGCAAGTAAGTTGGATATACACCCAATTAAAAAGGCCCTTGCAATACCCAATAAGCCAGACTTTTGATATTTCTCACTTAATAGGCTAACATAAAAACTATCAAACCACATCGGCTTTAGATTTACCAATTCAAACCCATTTGATTTCATCAAAAATTTCATGGAAGATGGTGAAAAATGATATAAATGTCGAGGTACATCATAAGCTGCCCAATAATTTTTATAAAATTGTGCATCATAACTCGTATGATTGGGAACTGCAATGATTAAACGACCATTATGTTTTAATAAATTACTGAATGTATGAATATAAATTTTCAAATCATAAACATGCTCTAGCACATGCCATAAAGTAATTACATCAAAACTATTGGGGGATAAATTTTCTAATGCTGAACTAGGCAATAAATTAATACCATAATTTTTTAATGCAATTGCGCGGCTTGACTCATCAGGTTCAAGTGCAGTCACCTTCCACCCTTTCTTAGCCATGGCATCAGCAAAAGCACCAGTACCTGCACCTACTTCTAATAAAGCTCCTTTATACCCTGTAAATAAGGATTGTACCCAGTCTGTTTTTTGTTTCAAAGTACGTTGACGTACTTTATGGTACAAGGTGTTCATCCATCCTTTTTTGATATCTGTATGTGAAATGTATTCAGGGAAATTATAATACGGCGCTATGGCATCCTTATCAGGTATTGGATATGTGAAATTTAAACAGCATTTTTCACAATGTACTATTTCAAATAAATCTCCAGTTAAAGAAAAATCGCTTACCGACATCAATATAGTAGCATTACTTGCAGCACAAACTGGACAAATAATATTTTGCTGGTTTGCTAATGCCATAAATTATTGTTTAAATAAAATTGCAAGTATTGCTATCACTGCTAAAGCAATTGCCCAGATAGCCCATTTGTCATTTTTTTGTGCAGTTAATTCAGTTTCAAATATATTAGAATTGGGTAAATTTCCTACTTCAATATCTTTATAATACTGACTTGAATTGAAATGAGATTCAAAAGTGTATCTACCTTCATTTTTGGAAATGATCCCTATGTTTCCAATCATTACTTTTTGGTCATTTTCAAATTTGCTTTCCCAACTTTGGGCATATTGTATGGCTGCCTGATCCGATGAAATTTCAAGGGCATTTCCTAAAAATTGATAGAATTGTTTAGATGGGGTTCCGCTATTTGTTTCAAATTCAATAAATTCTGAAGGCGACTTTAATACACCATCTATTAATTCAGCTTCCTTTTTTAACAATTTTAATTGACCAACTGAAGGAATATCCAATTGTCCAAAACGAATAAAATATTTAATAGCTAAATGAATCATAATTATTTATAAAACGAATATACAACACCTGCATTAATTTGAACGCCTAATGCTGGATAATCCGCCCATCTTTGATATTGACTATTTAAAAGATTCGAGGATTTAACCCAAACTTTCCAAGGAATGGACAATTTGTAGGACAAACCCGCATTCAATAAGGTGATTGGATTTAAAGTTTTCGAAACATAGCTATAGCCCTCCGTAACAGCCTCGATTCCGGACATGAAATTTAATGACCCATCCAGGAGTAATTTTTTATTGGCTTGCCAGTAAAAAGTGGAATTAAACTTAACTGGCACAAATCCCCAAGGCTTTTCATTGTCCTTTAAATAATTGAATTGGGTATAATTAAAATGATTATCAATGGAGAACTGATCGCTAAATTGATAGTGTAAGTTGGCTTCTAAATCAATGGTGTTTGCTTTAGATTCAAATAAAGTATAATATTTTAATCCATTCGCGACACGGTTGTTGCCATATGATGGGAAACCTGGCAAATAATCTGAAATTGCTAAAGGTTCTTTGGTATAAAAAGGCAAATTAACATACCTATTTAATGAAAAACCAAATCCATATTGTAAGTGTTTAGAAGCATTTACCTCGAATTTTAAAAACTGTTTGTCTTGTGACATAATTTTTAAATTAACGGGTAAAGTAATCCATGGATTTTCATTTAACAAATCACCATATTGGGTATTGGTGGTTTGATTGATCCATCCTGCCTTAATAATCCAAGCTGTGTCCTTTAGATTATGTTGCAATTGTATATTTGGATATAATTTAAACCCGTCAGATTTATATACTGGTGAAACACCCACTAATATTTTCAACTTCCATTTGTTTAAATTCAAGGAAGGATCAAAACGCAATAAAGTATTTGAGCTTGATGCATAACTATTAAAATGACTATAACTAAAATTAACATCAAAATTAAAGAGCATCTCCTTATTCATTTGATAAGACATTGGGCTTGTAATAGCAATGTAGGTATTAGATTTGTTTTGAACATCTGATAAATGAGAAAAATCTAATTTTGGTCTATATGTAAAAGCAGAATTAGATTTGTATTTATTTAAAAATACCACACTTGCACCTACATTAGTCAATTTCTGCAAATAATTTGAAGTAGGTAAACTTAAAGTATCAGGCACTAAACCATATCTGTAATATTGGTTTTGATTGGCAAATACATGCGTTAATAAAGAACTGGAGTCATTGAACATTACATTGCCTTGATAGTCAAATTTACTTATTCTGAATTTTTGCAAATGATGTACCCCCTCAGATGATTCTGTTGAAATACCCAAGTTATTGATTGTTTTAGGGCCATTATTTATAAAATTGATACTAAGAAATTGGTATAAATAATTACCAAACCCCACCTTAACATTAGTGTTCCCTACTAAATTTGCAGGGCTGGCTAATACTATTGCCAAAGGGTTTAATGCAATGGGTCTATAAGAGAACGATAAATTTTGACTAGGTACTTGATAGGAATATTGCATTGATTGGGTATCTATGATCGGCGCTGCATTGGTGAAATTGATTTTAACCGCACTTTTTAATTGTGGTTTAAATGCCGATAAAATACTGACCACCTTTGTAGGTGCAGTATCTCTCATAACCGGAATATCAAGAGGCACTTGTTTTACAATATCTTCTATTTTTACTGGTTTATTGTTGTTTTCAGTAGATAATTTATTGGAACGGCTTTTTTTTGGTTGTTTCTTTTTGGAAGACTTTTTCTTTTTACTAGTAGCTGTTTTTTTCTTTTTTGCTGTATTGGTAATTTTGGCTTTTGAATTCGTTTTCTTTTTTTGCCATGCAAATACTTGTTGCGACGAAATCACAAGAAAAAATGTAATGAATATATAGGTAAATAATTTGGACATGCTTTGTTTATTGATTTTCAACTTTATTTGAAATTTTTTCAGCCGATAGCGCTAAATTATATTTTTGACTTGCCTCCTCCTTTAGTGAAGTTATAGTTGCATTATCAGTAACGCTTTTATAAGTCGCCAATGCATTAAACCAATCCTTTTGTGCTACATAAATATCACCTAATAAAATATAAGCACTGGTCACCCAGAATTCATGAGAAGCTTGTTTTTTTGTTACCTCAAAGGCAGTTTTTTCCGCCAATGCATAATTACTTTGCAAAAATTGTAAATGAGCCAATTCATAATGCGCTTCCGCTGTGTAAATTGAGGAATTATTTAAGATGATTTTACTTAATACTGCAATTGCCCCTGAAGTATCTTTTTTCAATAATTGCTCATGATACAATACCATATTGGCCATTAACATATCATCTGACGCAAATGTTTTTTCATCTATAATTTGTTTTGCAATGGGTGCAGCTTCTAGCCATTTGCTGTTTTTAAATTGACACCTAAGTACCCCACGCAAAGCTTCCAATACGTTTTCTTTTTGAACTGCGAATTCTTTCAATTTCAAATAATACTTTTCAGCCAATTCATAATTTTTAAAATTAAAATAATATAACCTGGCCGCTAGTAAGTTTGCCCGTTCGGCATACCTATTGGGTGATTGATCCGCTACTTTTGAAAAATAATAAGCTGCAGAATCGAATATTTGACTCGCATAGTTCATTTCGCCAACCAAATAATTAGATTCAATTTGGTAGTTCCCATTCGGAAATAATGATAAATATTTAATTAACCCTGCTTTTGCATCCGTGTAGTTTTTTTCATCATAACGCAACATAGCAGAACGATAAGTTAGTGAATCTTGTTCATTGATTGCCAAAGGATGCCCATTCTCATTCATAAATGATACATATAGTTCTGGCTTTTGGTCTTCTATAAAAATATTTCTAACAAATTCTAATGCATTTTCGGTTTCTACTGAATTAGGATAAGTTTTTATTAAGGTTTCAAAATTTTGTAAAGCTGGTTCATTCTTATTCATATTAAAATAAGTAACCCCTAACTTATATAATGCAACTGGGTAAAAAGAGGCTGCTTTTTTATCAATCACCACAGCGCTTAAAGGTGCAATAGCTAATTTAAAATCTTCTTTAAATATATAGGTTTCCGCCAATTCCATTCTAGCATCATTCAAGTAAATCGAACTCGCATACAAATTATCGAATTGCTCCAAAATGCTAATTTTCTCATTTGTTTTACCTAATCCACCTAGGATAATTGATTTTTGTAAAGTGGCATAATCTTCCATGGTCCAATGCAAATCAATTACATTTTGATACGCTTGTGTTGCTTGCTTAAATTGCTTCAACATCATTAAACAATCCGCGGATCTGATATAGGCATCTTGTTGATAATTTTGTTTTGCATTGACAGGATTTACACTACTCACTGCATTAAAATTATTTAATGCCTCCTGATATGACCCTTTTTTCAAATAGGCAAATCCTAAAGTGTATTTGGCATGTTGAATCGTAATCTCCCCTTCATTGATGGGCGCAATTAAATATTGTGTTAACGCTACAATTGATTCGTCAATATGACCCAACTTATAACCTAACTCTCCCAACCAAAAATTAGTTTGACTAATTACATTTTGATTATTAGCGAGGGTTGTTATTTTATGTAACAATGCATATGCCTTATCAATTTGACCATCATTAATATAAATTACACTTCTACCAAATAAGATAGTTGGGTAAATTTTTAAAAGTTCTTCATTGGGCGTTTCGATAGATTCGAAAGCTTCTAATGCTTGTACATAATTATTATTTAAAGCCAGTGCTTTAATCCATAGCTGTTTGGTTTCTATTAAATAATTTGAATTTGGATAGGTATCCATAAATTGGTCTAATGAAATCACCGCTTGCGCATACTCTTTTAATTCCACTGACAATTTTCCGTAATTAAACAAAGAAATTTCTTTTTGAAGTATATTTTGGCTTTGGGTGGAACAAAATAAAAATGCATTTTTAGCCCCTTGCTTATCGTCTATTTTAAGATAAGCCGTAGCTAATAAATACATACTATTTTGAGCCAACGAGTCACTGCCATTGTTTAATTGCTTAAATCCGGCAATTGCCTTATCCCATTGTTTGGTTTGAAAATAACAAAAGGACAATTGATATAAATCCTGTGATTGAACTTTCTCTTGTTTTGAAACATAAGTGGATAAATATGGTAAAGCTTTCTCGTATTCGTTTTTATCAAACCACAAGTGCCCTAATAATTGCCTTATTTGTGCATCATAAAACTGATCCTTTGATTGTAATGCGCTTGTGCTATATTGTATTGCTTTATTGACATCCCCTATGAAATAGTATAATTGGCCTATATAAAATGGAACTACGTTGGCGTAATCACTATTATTAGCAGCTATTTCAAAGCAAGACAAAGCCAAATGATAATCTTTATTCTTTAATGCTAAAAAGCCTGCATAGTAATTTGCGTCCGTATAATATAGGCCTGCTTTAATTTGTCGCAAACTATTTAATAAATTATTTGCTTTTTCCCAATTACCTAATTTAAAATACAAATACCCTAAATGAAATTTCATTTTGATAATTTCATCGTTATTCAAATCTTGAATAGGAACTTTCAAATAGGCATTGATCGCTTTTTCTGTATCTTTTACTTGATAATAATATTCGCCTAAAAAATATTGGAGTCTTGATTGGTAAATAACGTTATTTGTTTGACTAATCCATTTTATTGCCAATGGTTCCGCAAAAGGTTTTTCAAGATGCAATGACAACATTAAAAAATAATAAGTAATTTGATCATCATTGTTTGAAAAACCATACGCTTGTTCAAATTGCTGAAAAGCAGTTAAGCTATCCCCAAGGGTAAGCGATTGCAATGCTTTATTAAAATAAGTGGTGGATTTGTCTATGCTTGATGCAGACTGTGCTCCTCCAGAAAATTGGAGAAATATTGAAAAATAACCAAGTAATAAATATCGATAAAATGACGCCATGGATTCGTTTTATTTGTAACCAAGTAAAAATACGCTACCCTATTAAAACGATGTGTTAAATGAGGTTATTGTGGAAAAACAGATTCTATTCGTAAATTTGTCAACAATTATATAAATATGTACGAATTTAAAAATCAAATAAGGGTAAGATATGCAGATGCAGACCCCATGAATGTGGTATATTATGGCAATTATGCCCAATACTTTGAGGTAGGTCGTGTTGAAAGCTTGCGGGCCTTAGGCATTAGCTACAAGCTAATTGAGGATTTGGGGTTTATGCTTCCCGTGGTGGAACTAAATGTTAAATATTTAAGGCCTGCCAGATATGATGATTTATTGACCATAACCACTCAATTAAGAGAACTACCTATTGACCATAGAATCACATTTCATCAAGAAATTCATAATGAGGAAGGCAAACTTCTGACCATTGGTACCGTAAAACTATATTTTATGGATAAAAACCTTGGAAATAGAGCTTCCATGCCCCCTATTTTGGCTGAAAAACTAAGTTCCTATTTTAGTTAAAGCGCCTATTTTTGATTTACTTTGCAACCTAATTTAACCCTGACGCATGGATCAAAATAAAGCCACTATTATTACCATCGGAGACGAGCTTTTAATTGGGCAAGTCATTGACACAAATAGTGCATTTATAGCGCAATCCTTAAACGGCATTGGCGTCGTTGTAACCAGTAGAATTGCTGTTGGAGATGATAAAATGGCAATTGCAAATGCATTAGATAATGCCATTGATAAAAATAATATCATCATACTCACCGGAGGATTAGGCCCTACATCAGATGACATCACAAAGCCATTTTTGAGGGAATATTTTGGCGGCACCATGATAGTGCACCAACCTACGCTCGATCATATCACTTATATATTTGAACAGATACATAAACGTCCCATGATTGATCGCAATCGTAAACAAGCCGAAGTGCCTGATTCTTGCGAAGTATTATTCAACGAAACAGGCACAGCTCCTGGTATGTTATTCAAAAAAAATAGCGCGTTTATTTTTTCACTTCCAGGAGTGCCCCATGAAATGAAATGGTTGACTGAAAATAAGGTAATCCCCTATTTGCAAAAGCAAATTATATCCAACTATGTTGGCCATAGAACCTTACTAACTGCAGGTATTGGAGAATCCTTCCTTGCTGAAATAATCTTGGATTTCGAAAATAATTTACCTGCAACACTTAAATTAGCGTACCTACCCAATTATGGTATGGTTCGATTAAGATTAACTGGGCAAGGCAGTGACAGCAAACAATTAAATACAGTACTCGATCATCAATTTGAGTTATTAAAAAAAGCGGTAGCCGAATATTTGGTAACTGATTTGGATGAAACCATGGAAGTGGTCGTTGGTAAAATACTAAAAACAAGAGGTAAAACTGTGGCAACTGCTGAAAGCTGTACCGGAGGTTTTATCGGTCATTTATTATCCAAGCATGCTGGATCATCTCAGTTTTATACAGGTGGAATCATTAGTTATGATAACCGAATTAAAACTGAATTTTTAGACGTTCCTACCCACATTTTACAAACCGTGGGAGCAGTAAGTAAGGAAGCGGTAGAACAAATGGCAAAAGCCGTTCGTGAAAAAATGAATACAGATTATGCAGTTTCGGTAAGTGGCATCATGGGGCCAACAGGAAAAACGGACGAAAAACCACTGGGCATGGTCTGGATTGGAGTTGCTGATAAAGAAAGGGTGTTTTCAAAGGTGTTTTACTTAAGATTTGACCGTCAAAGGAATATTGAAATAACAGCTAGCCAAGCTATAAATTTACTTAGGTTATTAATAATCAATAAAATTTAGTCTTATTTTTACTAAAATTTACCCTTATGCCAATAGTTGATTTGGTTTTGCCTAAGCTGGGTGAAAGTATCATGGAAGCGACCATTTTAAAATGGCACAAAAGCGTTGGTGATACCATCCAATTGGACGAAACTTTATT
>Ga0209358_10003673_pt1 | contig 11246 bp, 15 predicted proteins | sample LauGreFa1BDMLBSN_2_FD_187574 | JGI IMG/M metagenome (GOLD analysis project Ga0209358, IMG submission 187574) | Freshwater lake microbial communities from Lake Michigan, USA - Fa13.BD.MLB.SN (SPAdes) (version 2) | ecosystem: Environmental > Aquatic > Freshwater > Lake | place: Lake Michigan, USA...
GTATAAAAGATAATCATCATACATTTATTCAAGTGATACCGGGTGCTATTATAGGATTATTATATGGGTATTTATTTTACTATTTTGCTCAACAAAGTTTAACAGGAAAAATAAAAGAAAAACCTGATGATAATGGGCCATTATAATTTTATACAGTCACCTTTTTTGTTTTAGAATGGCCATATTTATATTTTTTACGCGATTTTTTTGCTAAAATAAATGCTTTTTTATTATGTTGACAACCTTTTTCCAATATATTAAAATCTACCGCAGCGGATTTTCCAGCTGTTATCGAACTTGCTAAACGAGCTAGACCCCAAGATTGAGCGGTTTGATTAGGTCTTGAACCAGAAGAAAAGTATGCACCTTCTCCTTTTCTAACAATTTGTTTTAATGCCGATAAAGAACAACCTGTTTTTCGTGATAATTCTTTGTTGGGCGTTATATTTTGTATATTGTATATTTTACGAGCATCAATTATATGATTTGAAACCTTATTATTATAAGTAGGCAACCTTTTTCTCGTATAGTATTTCCCCTTTTTATACATTTTTCTAGATTTATTCAACATTTTTATTTGTTTTTGTTTATCTTTTTTGCTCAATGCAAATGGCAAATATCTAATCGGTATTTTGGTATGCTTCATTTATAAAATAAACAAAGAAATAAAAGCAAAATATTTATATTGTACTTTCTTCGCAGGATACACGATGCCCCAAATAATAGCTATGGTCGTCACCATTTGTTTCAGTTAATTTATATTGGTCCGCACATTTTGGGTCCTCACAATTAGCCTCACTACATACATTCAATTTACCGTTAATATCTTCAAAAACCTCTCTACAAGAATGTAGATACCCAAAGCCCTCAATGGGTGGCACATGTGGAACAATATCTTTATTATGAGTTGTTCGCCAATATTCGCTTATATGCGTATTTACAAAACCAGCATATTTGCTGTCACCTACACGAGGCTGACCATAATCATATAATTTTACTTTTATTCCTTGTTTTACTAATTCCATGGCCAATAATTGACCAACCGAGGCACCATATGAGTGACCTGTTACTACAACTGAATAAGTAGGATACAATTTTTGAAGTATTTTAACTGAAGTTATTGTTTTATTTGTTACCCCTAATGCCGATTTATAAAACCCATTATGAACTTCACAAGCACAATCCGGAAATGTGGTATATGGAACCAATCTTACTTCAAAATCTGCTAGCCAATTCATTATAGATGAAGACCCTCTTAAAACAACATATATAGATTTAGTACTGGACAAAATACCTGTATAACCCTGTAAATCAGTTTTGATATCATATAAGGTGTCTTTATATACAAATCCTGATGCCGGACCACCTAATTTCATCGTGTTATAATTTTCCTTTCCACAATATGCGGCACCACTTAACCAAACACCTGTTGTTAATTGAGTTAAATCATATGTATTTGAAGCTTTTAAAAATCCTAGTAGAGAGAAAAATAAAAATATGGTAAAAAATCCCATTTATATTATGTAATATTAAAGTTATGTAATATTAAAGTTATGTAATATTAAAGTTATGTAATATTAAAGTTATGTAATATTAAAGTTTAAAAATTTCAAATTTTAATATTTTATGGCTCTTAAACTCTGGCCTTGACTACAGGTTCACGATAGTTGGTAATTGGAACAGAAAATTTTTCTTTATTTTGGTATGTGCCAGTCTTTAGGAGAATACGGGTATTATCTGGAACATATTCACAATCATCATGTGAGACTGTTACCAAATTATCAAAACCATATTCATTCAATATTTCTAATACTTCACTATCATAATTTTCATAATAATAATCAACATCTCGTGCTAATACAAATAATGATAATTTTAAAGGGTCAGAGACTATTGCCCAATCATAATAGTCATTGTTTTCACTATTTTCCGGACCTAAATTATAAACCCAATATGGGGCATCATGAGGAACACCATTTAAATGAACAGTTAATTCACCTGGGTACATTTTTGGATCACTATTATAACTGTAATAAGCATATCCTTCAATTTGCTGTATACCATTCAAATCTTCATACTGACTATTTAGCACAGTAACATTTCCATTTGGTACTAATGTATAATCGGCTGTTATACAACTAGCAAACTTTTCAAATAGCTGGTCATAATTATTACCATATATTTGGTACCATCTTCCCTGATATTTTTCTAAATCTAAGGTTTCTACAGTATTTTTAGATAAGCTATTAGCAAAAAATTGACTAATCAGTAGTGAATAAAATAATAACATTCTATAATATTATATTCTGATATTTTTATATTATTTTAAATAACATTTTAAATAACATTTTATTTAAAAAAATATAATTATAATATATTTATGAGCAATCCTTATACTGTAGCAAAAAAATGTAAACTTTCGAAAGGATTTTTACCTAGTTTTACACCTGAAATATATAGTTTATCTGTAGATACCTCAGCAGCCGGTGCTTATTCAAATGTACTAATAACTGGAAAAAATTTTTTAACAAATGGAACAACATATGTTAATTTTGGTAATTATACAAATATATCTGTATCATATTATGGTTCTAATAACATTTCTTTTGTTGTACCAGGTAATGCTATAATCGGTTCATATGATGTTATTGTTGTAAACAATTATACTAGCAATTTTGGGTCACATATCAATAACTTTTATAATAGTAACCTTAATTATTCAAATAGCGTACCTTATACTTTAACATAATATTTATATTTATTAAATATATGAGCTACTTTTATTTAAAAGTATTTGTATTAATTTGTTTTATTATTGGTGTTTCTTATTGGACTACTTATAATTCTTCTCTCTTTGAATCATTTGAAACAAAAAATAAAGAGTCAATTGTTTTATTAGGTGATAGTATTCTTAAAAATAACTCATATGTTTCTAATGGAAAAGGAATCGATGACCTGCTTGAAGAGAGAAATAATGGAAAAGTATACTCGCTTGCTGAAAATCATTCCAAAATTGTTGATATTTATTCACAAATTGATAAGATACCAAGTGATTTAAATAATGATTCTACTATGATTTTTCTCTCTGCTGGTGGAAATGATATCTTATCTTTTTATGTTGACCAACAAGAAGACTCAACAAATGATACAGCTTTAAATCCAATGTTTTCTGCTTATAAAAAATTGTTAGAAAGTATTCAAACTAAAATGGATAAGGCAAAAATTGTTCTTTTAGATATTTATTACCCAGATAATATTAAATATAAACAATTTCATCCAATTATTAAAGAATGGAATAAAAAAATTTATGACTATGCTAATAAAAATAACTATAAGGTACTTAAAATTAGTAATAATTTGACAGAAACTACTGATTTTACTATGGGAATTGAACCGTCTTCAACTGGGGGTGAAAAAATTGTTGGTTTAATTTTGAATAAATGATGTCATTATTCAACACGATAATAGATAAGCATTTGGTAGCATTTTGTATAATTCCATACCAAAGGCGAACCATCGTAATCTGTTGTACCTTCAAAACGCCAATCAAAATTAGTATTCAATTTTTCTTTCCATTCTAATGATTCAAGACGATGAAAGCTCATACCATCATAAGCCATCTCTTTTTTTTCGCATGTTATTGTTGAACAAAAATGTTGTTTTGAAATGTCTCTCACTACTGTACTATCAATTTGATATTTTGCTTCATTTATAATAAAAGAAATAGGTTTTTTATTAAATTCTTTGGCCATTTCGTCATATACTTCCAAAACAATTATATGAGGCAAATGGGTTAATTTCTTTAAACTCTCAGATACTTTATCTTTCCAACTATTGGTCGCGTTTCTTATAAAAAGTGTAATAATAGAATTATTATTTAAGTAATTGATTATACTAATATAGTATAATAGTGGGTTGCCTGCTTCATCAATATCAACTATATATGGATTGTTTTTTTTATATGACTCTGGTATACCCTTGTATAATTGTTTAATTATGCTATTTGTATTCAATTCATAGGCAAATTTATTACCTGTTAAACACGCATCGATTCCGAAATTTAATAACGCAAATGCGTCTCTAAGTTTATGGGGAATATGAGTACCGTCTTTTTGTTTGCCTTCTATCATAAGCTGACGAAAAAAGTGGAAAAATTTACGACCTTTATCGCTAACAAAAAAGGTAACAAAAAAAGCATTAAACCAACAATTTGATTGTAATTGAATAGGAGGCACAATTTTTTTGGGGTCTATATGTTTATTTGCACTCAAATTTCGTAAAAGAAATTTTTTGGCTTCTGGAGTATCATAATTATAACATGTTTTCCCATAAAAAACTCCAGGAATTCCTATTTTAAGTGGTTCTTTTAACTCATAAGCCGCTACAATATTACAATCAGATATTTCCTTTCTTGGGATAGACATTAAAGGTACCAAATCTTGATTTATTGTAGGAGCATAGGAACCTTTATTACCATGTTCTAATTTATTAAAAATGTTTTTACTTACTTTGCGTATTTCAAGTGGCGTTGTTGATGGTATTTTAAGGTATCGATGCTTAATAGTTTTTTTAATCTTTTTTTTACCATCTTTCTTTTTTTTATTATGTTTTTTTGTTTTATTACCCATATAAATAAATAATATTTTTATTTTATATAATGGGAGCTGGAATATTACCTACAACAATACATAATGGCAAACTCTATTTTTTATTTGGTAAAGAAGGCAAATATGAAGACACCGCACCAGGATTTTCTGATTTTGGTGGTGGTACTGATAATAATGAAACATTTTTAAGCACTGCTATAAGAGAATCATGTGAAGAATTTACCGGATTTTTAGGTGATAGTAAAGATATCCGCAATTTGTTAACAAAACATGGCACTTATAATATAGACCGTAAAAGTGAAGGACATGGCACATATAGAACCCATATTTTCCCTATTGAGTATGATGTTTGGTTACCATATTATTATAACAATAATCAACGATTTCTTCAAAAGCATATGGCACCAAAAATATTCAAAACAACCAAAATATTTGAGAAAGCTGAAATTCGTTGGGTTTGTGTTGATGACCTTAAAAAAATGAAGCCACAGTTTCGTTTCTTCTTTGTGGACACTATTGACAAAATATGTGATGAGCAAGATGACATAAAAAATTTCATTTTAAAGGGCTTAAAAAAAAGCACTAAAAAAAAGACACTACGCAGAAAAAATAGAAATAACAAAACTAAAAAATATTAATTTAATATATATAATGAGTTGGTTTTATAAAAAAACTCCTGTAAAAGATAATGCTAGTTTTGATGCTGTTCCGCCGATTACTATAAAAAGTATGGCACAAGACATGAGTATAACTCCTTTTTATAAAAATAATGTTTCATATACACAAGGAGCAATGTTAAAAAGTCCTTTGTCTGATGATACAAAAATAAGTTTTTTGGCTCCAGAGAAAGCTGTAGTCGCTAAATCAAGTCTTAAAGGGTTAAATATGATGAACCGTATGTACAAAGATTATGGAGCTAGAGAGATTCCTAAGGATTTATATCATAATGTATATAAGATTGGTGAACCATTTGGAGGAAAAAAGAAAAGAACAAAAAAACGAAAAACAAAAAGAGTTATAAAAAGAAAAAATAAGACTAGAAAGCATTAAAGGTATCGAACCAATATATAAATGACAATAGTAATAACTAAAGACGCAAATATTCCAGTAATTATAGGACATATGTTTATAGAACATATTTTGTCATCATCCCACTCCTGGTGAATGTTGGGTTTACTATCTGTTGTTTCATCACTAAGGCTTTCATTCACAAATTTTTCGTTGATTATCATTTCGTTAATGATATTACTTTGACCATTAATGCTTAATTCGCGACTAAATTGAACATTATAAAATAAATCAGAAGAACCATCGCTCATTCTATTAAATTAATAATTTATTAAAATATTAAGTAGTTTTTATAAATACATATTATAAATAAAAATTACTCTATTTTATTTTTATATATTGTATTGTGCTTTTGCTATGTCATGTTCACACACAATTTCAGCACCAGAATATTCAATCCAATCTTTTAATGTAAAAAATGTAAACTCTTCTGGTAAACACCAATCTTTAAATTTGAGCTGGTAATGTATTTTTCTTGGAATCAACATAAATTCATCTCTCCAATTTTTATTTGTGAATTCTTTATTCATTATATTCAAAAATTCCTTTTCAGTATGAATTTCAGATTTTTTACAACCAATACCGGTATAAAATATTAGCATTTATAAATTTTAATCTCAAATATTTAAGTTAATTATGAATATTAATTAGTTTTTATAAATACATATTATAAATGAAAATTACTCATACACTTGTAGTAATGTTTATTGGCAGTTTCATAATACAATACTTTTTAATGTCTGCTGTCATGGTAGAAAAAACATCAGATATAACAAACAGTGTTGGTAAGGCATATATGGCTGTAATAATGGGTATCAGTATGTTATTTTTGGAAGTAATGATGCATGACCATCAATATGACGTATGTAGTACGAAATTATATTTTGGCTTAACCGTAGGATTGGTATTATTTATCTATTTATATAGAAAACAAGTAGCTATTAAAGACAAACAATATTTAGAAGGCATGATTGAACATCATTCAATGGCGCTTTTAACAAGTAAGGAAATATTGAAGAAAACAGATGACTATAATATTGCCAAATTGGCCAAAAATATCATTGAAGCGCAAGAAAATGAGATTAAAATTATGCGTAGTTTACTTAATAAACAATAATAAATAATAATAAATAATACTAAATAATACTTAGTATACTTAAATTATTGTATGATTAATATATAAGAATCATACAATGTCAGCTGTAAATGAAAATATCAATAATAATTTTTTTTCCTTTTTATCATGCGTAATGGCCAGATTGGCATATTTAAAAATGCCAGAAGTATTTCAAAAATATACATTAATAATGGATACAATTCCTGATAAAATAATAAATTCTATTAAACAACTTAAAAACCAAGATGATATTTTTAACGATGAATCCATATTTTCAAATATGGAAGAGCAATATTTTAAACAAATAGGCAAAGATAAATTTATAGACATTATAAAATTAGAATTACCACAAAAAATAAATAAAATTATGACTACAAAAATAACTAATTTACAAACAATTAAAAATAATAATGTTAAAATTATTGAAATTACTGATTCTAATGAAAATAAAGCATTTGTTATTGCCGATAAAAAATTAAACTCTATTTTTGTTCTTTTTAGAGGTACAGAAAGTATGAAGGCTAGCGCGTCTTGGTTAAATCTTTTTAGAGATTTTCCTACAAAACCTTGTAGCAATTCTAAAAATAAGTTTTTGACTGGAATATTTAAATTATGTATTGAAAATATACATACTATATATTATTCTGTATGCTATTTAGCAAATGATTTTTTACAATCAAAATCGAAGAATTCGGTCAAAATTTTTACAACAGGACATTCACTTGGTGGCGGTTTGACAACTATATTTTCCTATTTATGGTTAGGTTTAAAATATGAGAATATTGAAAAGATTGCCTCTAATATTAGTGATAAGATAGTATGTGTTTCCTTGGCAAGCCCACGCGTTTTTAATGAATTTATGGTTAATAATGATTTTTATAATTTATTAAATAAAAATAAAATTATGTACAGGCGAATTGTTACAAAAGGTGATTCATTTACGACACAACCCTTTTATTTAAAACATCCAATAAATGATAATTCATATTCTTATTGTAATCAAACTAATTTTAAAGATAAAAAGACAATTGATTATAATAAAGATTTAGAATGTGAATCTGTTGTAGATAGTTCTAAATCATTATCTTTACTTCCACATGGCAATTATATGTACGTAAGTTTTTATAAATTATTAGACCTTAAAAAGAGAGAAGTTTTACCAAGTGAATATAAAGACCCGGTTGTAAGAATATTTATAGGTTATACAAATAATAATACAAATGAATATAAAATAGTATTTTTTTATCTAAATGATATTCGTTATGGTCTAACACGTGATTCTTATAAACCAAAAAGAGACATATATATTTTAGATTCTAGTAAAAAAGAAGATATTCATATGAACAAATCAATATTTAATTATATTATTCACAATATACAACCATATCAGAAATATTTATTAGACCTAAAAGACAATTTAAAACATAATGTAAGAGAGAAAGATAATATATATGTAAGTCATGGAAGACCTATTTTAAAAATAGAATTTGAAGGAACTAACAAACGACAAAATAAACCCAAAAGTTTTATATGTCTTACAACCAAAAATATGAGTAAAATTTTGAAAAATAAAACACGAAAAAATCATAAATCATAATATTTTTTGGCATCATCGGTCTCTAAATGGACTTCTGGTGGGGCTGGCCATTCTGCGTAAGTAATTGCCTTACTTGTAGGTCTTTCAAGAGCCAATAATTGTTTTAATGCCTTCATTCTTCTTTCCAATGGGAACATTTTTGGAGGCAATTTGCGGCTTAGTTGCTTCCAACGCCATTCAAATTGTAGGGCAGCGGGCCAATCTGGGAACCCTGATACATGTGCCGCGCGAACCCATATTTCTCCTTTGGCGACCTTTGCTCCTGTAGCATGTGCTCCTCCTTTGATTTCTTTATTATGCTGACGCAAACGACGTTCTAAATCTACTGTAGCTCCCACATAGGTAGCATCATCACTTGAAACAAGCAAATATACAAAAGACATTCGTATATAAACATATTAAAAAGTATTTAATATGTTTATTAATGACTAAAGTAGCATTTATAACTGGAATTACAGGTCAAGATGGTTCATATTTAGCTGAATTATTATTAGAAAAGGGATACCAAGTATGGGGTATAATTAGGCGTTCATCAAATATAGCAACAACCCGTGTAGACCATATATTTGATAAATTAACCTTACGATATGGGGATTTAACAGATAGTTCTAATTTATTAAATGTGCTAACCGAGATTAAAAATACGTATCCTTTATTGGAAAGACTAGAGGTATATAATTTGGGTGCGATGAGTCATGTCAAAATATCTTTTGAAATGGCAGAATATACTTGTGATGTAGATGCTATGGGTACATTACGATTATTAGAGGCTATACGAACTTGCGGAATACCATTATCTAAGGCGAGATTTTATCAAGCGTCTACTTCGGAAATGTTTGGAAAGGTAGTTGAAGTACCACAAAAGGAAACCACACCCTTTTATCCTAGGTCACCTTATGGTGTCGCAAAATTATATAGCCATTGGATAACCAAAAATTACCGCGAATCTTACGGTATGTATGCGTGTTCTGGAATTCTTTTTAATCACGAATCACCTAGAAGAGGTCATAATTTTGTAACTAGAAAAATAACATTGGCACTAGGTAATATTTTAAATGGAAAACAAGATAAGCTTGTTCTTGGGAATATAAATTCATTACGAGATTGGGGTCATGCGAAGGATTATGTGGAGGGTATGTATTTAATGTTACAGCAAGAAACTCCAGATGATTATATTCTCTCTACAAATGAATATCATACTGTGAGAGAGTTTGTTGAAATGTCATTTTCTTTAAAGGGATTCAATATTAAATGGAAAGGAGAAGGTATAAACGAAATTGGATATGATGAAAAAACAGGGAGAGAACTTGTCTTTATTTCAGATAAATATTTTAGACCTGCAGAAGTAGAAGAATTATTAGGGGACAGTTCAAAAGCAAAAAATGAGTTAGGATGGTCTCCAAAACATAGTTTCGATGAGCTTGTTAGAGAGATGGTTGAAAATGATTGTAACACATTTATACATTAAAAATATATAAACAATATATGGAATATAAAATTTTAATATTTGACTTAACAGGCGGATTTACTGACATGAAAAAAAATCTATTATCAATTATACATTTTATAAATGAATATAAATATAAATATAAATTTACAATAAAATTTTGTACTGCTAGACCACAATCATTTAAAGATAATATAGATAAAGAAGTAATCAAAAATAATTATATGTATGATGTTAAAAATTTATTTGATGAAAAAACCTTTTTTATTTATGACAATTATATTTCTTTTGAAAAAATAAAAGATGAAATTAATGAAGAGAATACCTTTAATTTTTATATATCAAATGAACCTTTGAAAATATTTAAAGATATAGATTTTAAAAAAGAATTAACACAAAAATATAAAGAGATTTTGAATAATATAGATAAAAAATTTATATATATAGGAGGTCATTTTCATTTTTATGCTGGTTATAGTATTTATAATTTATTAATTAGCGAAGAATTTAATAAAACAATAATTCCTAGTAAAAAAATATTAGATTCATATAATAATTTTAAAAAAAATATCGTATTTCCATATAATTTTATTCATTATAGACATGAAAACGATATGAAAAAATATGTAGAACAATTTGGGTTACAAAATTTATGTATTAGTATAGATGATATAATAAAAAAAAATTTATTTGTTAATAATGATTTAAAAATATATTTGGCAACTAGTAATATTGAGAATTTTTATGATAAAAAAATAATTAATATGCCTATAGAGAAATACAATAACTTATTTTACAATAAAGAAAAATTGTGTTATTTTGATGAAAATGCATTTGTAGATTTTTTAATTGGTATAGACTCTATTGATTTTATAGGTTTTAGCTATTCGGGATTTAGTGTCGTACTTTCCGAGTTAAAAAATTCCAAAAAATATTATGATAAATAAAATAATCATTCCACATTCATTTTTATAAATTTTTAAAGTATAATAATTATTTTTTTTTATTTATTATACTTATCCATGAATTTAGATAATATTAGATTAAAAAGAACAATGACTAAGTATTCGCCAAATGTAACATTTAATAATAGCATTATAGATAAATTAAATAATACAAATAAACTAAGTGTTGGTAGATTTGTTAATAATTTAAAACCACAAAATAGTCAACATAATTTTAAAATAAATTATCCATCAGAAATTAAAACTTTTAATAATAATATTAAACCAAATACAGTAACAAAAATAGAGACAAAATTAGAGACAAAAATAGAGACAAAAATAGAGACAAAATTAGAGACAAAATTAGAGACAAAATTAGAGACAAATACACTATCAAATAGTATTGATTTAATTAAATATGTAATGAATAATAATTATAACGATAATTCGATTAATAACAACTATA
>Ga0209358_10003675_pt1 | contig 11244 bp, 9 predicted proteins | sample LauGreFa1BDMLBSN_2_FD_187574 | JGI IMG/M metagenome (GOLD analysis project Ga0209358, IMG submission 187574) | Freshwater lake microbial communities from Lake Michigan, USA - Fa13.BD.MLB.SN (SPAdes) (version 2) | ecosystem: Environmental > Aquatic > Freshwater > Lake | place: Lake Michigan, USA...
GAACAGATACGAGAAAAAAAATGAATGTTAAGACTATTTTGTAAACCGGATTCAAATTTTTTAATACGTAAAATAACATGATTTAGTGTAGTATGCAATAAAAAAGTATACAAAGTTATTGATGTAATAAATAAAAGAATCAATGCAATATTAAAACTCACTTTTGGTATAAAAACTCACTTTTGGAAACTTTTCTTGTGACCATTTGTAGTATCTATGCTGTTTCAGCTAAAAAAACAGGCCGCATACAGTTTTGACGGATAATTAATCTATTTTAGTAAGTAAAAAGAAGTTCATCACTAAAGCCGCTCCTTTTATTATTACCAACACGTGTATATGACCTAATGTAATAATTGGTATTAGGATTTAGAAGTACAGGAATTCTCGACTTAAAAACAAACTCATTATCTGCATTAGTACTTGTATCTATATCGAAAATATTTAAATACCCTTTACTAAAAGAAGATGAAAAAATAAGATCCTTTGGGTTGGCAATAGTATCTTCATTAATGGTCATTGGACTTTTTGAGACTATGAAACCAAATTCAGTTATGTGATTAAAATTTTTGTTAGCTTTTTTACTTAGTTTGGCTTCTACTTCTATAATCCCTCCATTATTGGAAAGTATTTTTAAAGATTCTGATTCTGGGTAATAGCGGCTTTCTTTCATGCAAGCTACAAGGCCTATGCCAATTAGTAATATAATTGCGGATAATGGACGAATAAGTTTCATATAAATTAGCGTTTTAAATTATTAATTATTGTATAGCGTAAGCCCAATGACAAATAAAAATCTGAAAAATAAGGGGAGTTTACATTTTTAATTCCTTTGAAAATTTGAAGTAACCCAGTAGCATTTAATGCTATTTTTTTACTAATGTTTAAATCAAAACCGTATTTTAAACTTATATTACATGGAAATAAGCGCAAACCCGAGTATAAATTATAATTATAATATAATTTTACATTTTCTTTTTCAAATAGATCCAAACTATACACCCAATAATCATTAGCTTCATTAGATTTATCATAATTGATATCTTTCCCCCAACGTAAAACATCGGTTTGTATACCTAAAAAAGGTTCAATTTTTCGTTTGCCATAACCCCAACGTTTCATGTAACCCAGGTATAAATTATTACGCGATATTTTGATAGTATCCAGTAGACGTTCAAATAACTCTGACGCACCACCTGATACTAGTTGAAGAAGCTCTTTATTTCTTGAATAACCCGCATATAAGCCACTATGGGTTGTTCTAAAACGATATGTAAATGCCTGTTCATTAAACACACGTTTTTCTTCGGGATGCTTTTGATTATACTTTTCGTAAGCACGTTTTTGCATTTCAATTTTTTTATTACCATTTCGAATGGGCATTAATTGATTTACAGATATATTTACACCACCACTAAATAATTGGTAGTTAAAAATTCCCTGTATTTCTTGGGCTTGTATAATAGACACGCAGGCAGTTAAAAAAAGTAGTAAAATGATTTTCATTTATTAGATTTTTGTTTGTTTAATTGATAAGTTTTTCCAGTATAGTCAGAATGTATTTTAATAAAATTTGGTTTTGCAAACTCAATTTGATACTTGGATATAAATGTATTTTGACTTTTAATAAAAAACAGGGTTTTAAAATTTTCAAATAAAGTAAAGGTTAATGATTTGGTTTCCTCATCAAAATTCCAGGTACCTGTTAAACGGTTTTCCATGCTATGTATACCCGCTGAGCTTCTTAAAAACGGCGCCACAAAACTACCGTCTTCTTTTAAAATTACATCGTATTGCGACAGACTACGAAACATGGGTTTTTCAAACCATTTCTTTTTAAGTTTAGCAGTTGATTTTACAATATTTGAAACTTCACAGGTCCACATGCCATAAAAAAAGGATTCTTTTATTGCATCTGATTTTGATTCAAGTTCTTTAACTTTTGTTTTTTCAACTAATGCATCTAGCGGGTAATTAAACAGCCTTACACAATCATTTACTCGCTGTTCAATAAAAGCACGTTGTTCATTTTCAAGCCAGCCTTCGTAAGTTGAGCGCAACATGGTTTTTTGAACCTGATCAACCATGCACAAGCACGATTTTTCTTTAATTTCATTAAACTTAAGTACGTCATCGGTAGTAAACTGAGCAGACAAATCGGGGGTTGGATATTTTTTATCTACATAATATCTGCAAGCTTGATACATAAATACCTTATCGTCTTTCGTCCAAGTTGATTCTTGCGCGTAGTATTTTACGCTTAGCATAACCAATATGCAATAGGTGTATGTTTTGGCGCGAATCATGGGTATAAAAAGTTTAACGAATTTTAAAAAAAAGCCGGGCTTATGCCCGGCTTTTAAGGTTATTTTACTTGCTTGTTGATTACTTCTGGTAATACATTTTTAAAATAAAATGCTCTTACTTGTACATCAAATGCATCGCTGCGTCCTGCATCTGTAATATATTGTAACATTTTATTTGTTTTAGAATCTAATACCACATACAGGTTTTTTTCATCACGCGATAAAAATAATTCTTCCTGATTTCGTAAAGCACCTTCATCATAAGTACCAGATTGATTAGAAATAGAAGGATCTTGTGTGCGTAAACGGTATTTATATAAAAGCACTTTGTTGTGACTTTGATCATTAATATATATATCATAAGGTTCAACACCCAAAGTGGCATTTATTTGAGATAAACTCATGTCTTTTTCAAGCTTCCAGATATTTTCTGGTGTAGTACAATAATTTGTAGACACATATTTTGCACACGACATAAGGCTCAGCAGAGCGCTGCAAATAATTAAATTTTTAACTGTTTTCATAGTAAATAGGTATAAATAAATTAAAATAAACTAACGTGGTCGTTTGATGGCTCTTTAACAGGAGTATCAGAAACTTTAGCTTTACGCTTAAACCATGATACATCGGTATTATCCTTTTTAGATTTAACAGACTTTTCTTTTATTTTTGGCGCTTTGATTTTATTTGTTACGGGCGCATTAATTACTTCAGAAATAGTTTCTGTTTGCACTGTTGTTTTAGCTTTTGAACCGGCATTTACATCTAAGTTAATGTTAATATTACCACCCTTTCCATTCATTAATTTTTCAATTAAATCACAATTGGTGCAACGACGGCTTTCTTCCAATTTTCTTAAGCGTTCAGCTTCAGCTCGTTGACGTTCAGTTTCTCGGCGTGCTTTAGACTCATCAGTTTCAGTACATTTCTGGTTACAATCTGAAATGGGGCGTTTATCGTTAAATCCTCTGTTAATTTCGTAACCGCAAGGACAATACTCGCAAGTACCATTATCTGTTTTTGCTTTTTCATTATAATTTAATGCCGATTTATCAGTACAACCCTTTAAACGACTCATTAAATTAGATTCTGTACATGTAACCTTGTACATGGCAATTTCAGAAAGCACTTTTTCAACACTAGGATCGTTTTCAGTTAACACAAAATCTAAGCGCCCACCTTTAAAAACTAAAAATGCATTATTATCTTTAGTTTCATAAACACGTTTGCCATCACGTAGTGTTTCACGAAACCAAGACCGCGTTGAACTAACTTCTTTTTTTGGCCTTCTGTACCGGTATTGGAAAATTTCACAACCTGTTTCGTCAGCTGCCAATACATCATACGGATACAAACCGCCTAATTTACTAATTGCTTCACCTTTAGTCATGCCCGTGTTTAAAGAGGCTAACTCCATAGTATTTACACAATGAGGTACTGAGCTGAAAGGCTCCATTTGGCCTTTACAACCAACCATTAATAAGGATGTAGTAATCCCTAAAAATAGTTTAATGGGTAGGTTATATTTTTTCATATTATTAATTTTTGCAAATAAAAAAAATATATTAGTAAAACAAAATAAATCGGTTTCATTTTTGGTTAAAATCGGTTTCATTTTGGTTTAAAACTCACTTTTGGTATAAAAACTCACTTTTGGAAACTTTTCTTGAGCCATTTGTAGTATCCATGCACTTTCAGCTAAAAAAACAGGCCGCTGCTCTTTGTCAAATGCAATGTGCGCTGCTCGGTCATTCATAAACGTTTCTAAATCGTTTTTTTCGCCGTTAAACCATAACGCTTTAAATACATTTAAAGGCTCAAAGCCAACACTGGCATTATATTCGGCTTTTAAACGGTGTTGTATTACTTCAAATTGCAGTGCACCTACAGTGCCAATAATTTTACGCCCGTCGGTTTTACGGCTAAACAATTGGGCTACACCTTCGTCGGTTAGCTGCTCTAGCCCCTTTTGCAATTGCTTGGTTTTCATGGGGTCTAAATTTGTAACGTAACGAAACAATTCGGGTGAAAAATGTGGAATACCCTCAAACTGTAAGGTTTCACCTTCTGTTAACGTATCACCAATTTTAAAATTACCGGCATCGTAAAGTCCAATAACGTCTCCGGGGTAAGCGGTATCAATTACTGATTTTTGCTGTGCCATAAAGGCGGTTGGGTTACTAAAGCGTAATTGTTTGGCAGTTCGCACGTGATAGTAATAGGTATTGCGTTCAAACATACCCGAGCATATTCGTAAAAAGGCAATACGGTCACGGTGTTTGGGATCTAAATTAGCATGAATTTTAAAAATAAATCCGCTAAAAGCCTTGTTTAGTGGTAATATCGCACCAGCAGTGCTGGTTCTTGGGCCTGGAGGTGGCGCAATACGTACAAAACAATCCAGCAATTCTTTAATTCCAAAATTATTTACGGCTGATCCAAAAAATACAGGGCTTAAATGGCCCTTACGGTAACTTTCAGGATTAAAGGTGTTGTATACGCCGTTAATAAGCTCCACATCATGTCTTAGCTGCGCGGCATCATCAATACCCAAGCGCTGTTCCAAAAGGGGATCTTGTAAATTATTAAAACTGAGAATAGCTTCCAATGTGGTTTTACTATCGCCCTGAAATACATTAAAATGCCCCTCACTTAAATCGTAAACCCCTTTAAAGCGCTTTCCTATACCTACCGGCCAAGTCATGGGTCTAACATGGATGTGGAGTTCTTTTTCTATTTCATCAAGTAAATCAAAAGGGTTTTGTCCTTCGCGGTCAAGTTTATTAATAAAAACAATAACCGGCGTTTGGCGCATTCGGCACACCTCAAGTAATTTACGGGTTTGAGGCTCAACACCTTTAACACAGTCAATTACCATTATTACACTATCTACGGCACTAAGGGTGCGGTAGGTGTCTTCGGCAAAGTCTTCATGGCCGGGGGTATCTAAAATATTTACTTTATATGTTTCGTACTCAAAAGCCATTACTGAAGTTGAAACCGAAATACCACGCTGTTTTTCAATTTCCATAAAATCAGATGTGGTAGCTTTTTTTATTTTGTTAGATTTTACAGCACCTGCCGTTTGTATGGCACCGCCAAACAATAAAAGTTTTTCAGTTAAAGTGGTTTTACCCGCATCGGGGTGTGCAATAATAGCAAAAGTGCGCCGCCGCAATATTTCTTGTTCAAAATTCATACCCGGCGCAAAGATAGAACTTGTGCTGAAACTGATACCTAAACAATAATGTCATTATAGTTTAACGATAGCGCTTATTTAATATGGTTTATAGTTTATGGGGGTATTTTTAAAGTTTTGGGTAGGACAATGCCTATAAGGATTGTTTGATTTTTTAGCGATGCTTTCTAATTAGTTTATTATTTAATTTTTTTAGCGATGCCTTCTGCTCAAATAAAAAGTAACATTAAGAATATAATTAGGGCGATGCCTTCGGCCCGGGCTGCTCCGGGCTCGCTGTCGTTCGGTTATTGCTGCGCAATGAACCAAGCCCTGTGTATCCCTATCGCGGTAATTTTATGTTGAATTATGTTTTTTGCGAAGTATTCGGCACAGATTTTTGTTATTTGAATTATTTGGGCGATGCCTATTGATTAGAATTTTTTAATTGGAAAATTTGGGCGCGTCCCTGCGGGCCGGGCTTCTGCGGATTACGCTTCGCTTTAGAACATCCTGCGGATGGTTCCCCTTCGGGTCCTACGAATCCCTCGCGTATATTTCACAAAATTGTTACGTTTAGAAATTGGCATCGATAGTTTTAATTTTCATAAAAATAAAAAGCCTTAGCCGGCTGTAGGGGCGTAGCGTTCTTTTAACCCTTAGGTTAAAAAACCGAACCTGTGAAGCCCGTAAGACGGCGACCGCAAAGCGGGAAGGCCCAAATAAAAAATAACTTAGAGAATATAATTAGGGCGATGCCTTCGGCCTGGGCTACTCCGGGCTCGCTGTCGCTCGGTTATTGCTAAGCAATGAACTAAACCCTACGTATCCCTATCGCGGTAATTTTAAATTGAATTATGTTTTTTGCGAAGTGTTTCAGAATTGTTTGATTTTTTTGGCGATGCCTATTGATTAGAATTTTTTAATTGGATAATTTGGGCGCGTCCCTGCGGGCCGGGCTTCTGCGGATTACGCTACGCTTCAGAACATCCTGCGGATGGTTCCCCTTCGGGTCCTACGAATCCCTCGCGCGTATTTCACAAAATTGTTACGATTAGAAATTGACATCGATGGTTTTAATTTTCATAAAAATAAAAAGCCTTAGCCGGCTGTAGGGGCGTAGCGTTCTTTTAACCGTAGGTTAAAAAACCGAACCTGTGAAGCCCGCAAGACGGCGACCGCAAAGCGGGAAGGTCCAAATAAAAAATAACTTAGAGAATATAATTAGGGCGATGCCTTTAATAAAAAAACCATTGATTAAAAAACCATTTAATACAAAATAGCAATCATTAAATCTTGCAAAAGGGCTGCATGGCTTGCACCCGAGGGAATTATGCCTTTTGATTTTAAATCGCAGTCTTTTAAAGCTTTAAAAATGTCTTTAAGTTTTGTTAAGTTATAATAACCGCAAGCTGTAACATAGGTTTTAGCAAAAAATGGATTAATGCCCAAGTCTTTTGCAAGGTTAGCATTGCTTTTATCATTTATAAAATGCACACGCATAACTTTGGTAAAAAACCCGTAAAGCATAGCCAGTAATAAAGGTAGGGGATGCTCTTTTTCATTAGCAGCAAATACAAATGTAATTTTTAAAGCCTTTTCAATATGGCGTTGCGCAATGGCGTCCTGCAGTTCAAATACATTATAATCTTTACTAATACCAACATGCTGTTCAACATGTTCTATATCTATTGCTTGCCCTGGCTGTAAGTTTACTTTTATTTTTTCAATTTCTAAAACCAGCCGGCTTAAATCACTCCCACACGATTCTGACAATAAAAATGCCGCCCGCGGATGAATGCCCATATGTAGTGATTTTACATAGCTATTTATCCAATCGGGGATTTGATTATCGTATAGTTTTTTACTTTCAAAAACAATACCGTTTTTTTGAGCCAACTTGTATAATGCAGTGCGCTTATCAATAGTTTTATATTTATAGCAAAGCACCAAAATAGTATGGGGCGAGGGATGTTTTATATAGTCTAACAAATCGTTTTTTGAATTTGACGTTTCGTCGTCGTCATCTGAAAGGCCTTTTGCTATACCTTTTAGGTTTTGGGCTTCACGTACAATTACCAATACCCTGTTACCCGTCATGGGAAATTGCCGGGCAAAGCCGGCTACCTGATTTACATCTGTGTCTTTACCATATAAAATATAGGCGTTAAACGCGCGGTCCTCATCGCTTAAACCAAACGCTTCAATAGCATTACTCAGCGCATCAATAAAATAGGGCTCCTCACCATGCAACACATACAGGGGTTCAAAATGCTGCTGTTCTATCTGCTTTAATAATTTTAAATAATCACTCACGCCTTTAAAGATACTAATATTGAAACGCAAATACCTAATGCTTACATTTGCATTAATATTATGCAAGCGCTTCAGGGGCAACATAATGAATTATTAGATTTAGTACTTCAGCTAAGTATTCGTTTTAGTTTGAATATTATTACTTTAATAATTTTATTACGGTATATTTATTTTACTACCTATAAAAAAAGTGAGCTCTTTTTTACATTTGTTGTTTTTAATGTAATACTCTTTTTGGTATGTTTCTTTTTAAACCGCATTGAGTTTAGTATTGGCGCCGCTTTTGGTTTATTTGCGGTATTTGGCATGTTGCGTTACCGTACCGAAGAAATAAGTATACGCGATATGTCGTATTTATTTTTTGTTATTGCATTGGGCCTTTTACATGCCGTATCACACATGCATTTACAGCAAGCCTATTTTGAATTTATTTTTATTGGCGGCATTGATATTGTATTACTTGTTTTAGCTGCAGTGTTAGAGCATCAAAAACTTTTTAAAAAAGAAGCGGTTACACTTATTCAATACGATAATTTAGAATTACTGCAGCCTTTTAATAAAGCCGCTTTGCAGCAAGATTTAAAACAACGTACCGGCTTAAATATTAGTAGAATTAGTATTGTAAAAATAGATTTTACCAAAGCATCAGCGCAGCTGAGGGTGTATTGCAAAGAAGATTAAAACGTTACAACTTTTATTTTCAAAAAAGCAATCCAATTGCTTAAAATCGCTTAATAATTTTCATGTTTGTATTCAATTATAGTATGGTCTAAAAATGTAATGAAGTGTTTTATGTTGTATGCATTTTTATATTAATGCCTTTATAGATACTTGTGATTTTTATTTGGGCGATGCCTTCGGCCCGGGCTACTCCGGGCTCGCTAAAGCTTGGTTATTGCTAGGCAATGAACCAAGCCCTGCGTATCCCTATCGCGGTTTTGATTTAATATTGATTTATGTTTTTTGTGAAGTGTTTTAGAATTGTTTTATTTTATTTGCCGATGCCTATTGATTAGAATTTTTTATTTGGATAATTTGGGCGCGTCCCTACGGTCGGGCTTCTGCTGATTACACTAAGACATATCGTAAGGCCTAAAATAAACTCAAAAAATATTTATTATGCCTATCAAGATAATTATCAAACAAAATACCTTTAATTAATATTATGATTTTTCTACTACGATACGTTTTGGATTGTTTATATACATCCTTTTGTAGAGCAATTACAGCTTAATTACTTTACAATTTAAAATTACGTTAGGTTTTATTCTAATATAAATTTGCGTACCAATTTACCAGTTTTATGCTTAGCTATTAAAAAATAAATGCCTGGTTTAAGCGAACTAAAATCTATAATATGATTGCCGGTTAAAAACTCTGATTCATATACAATTTTGCCTGGTAAATTTGTTATTGAAATTTGCATTTTGTCTTTTAATTCAATATTCAGAAAACGATTTGAGGGTATAGGAAAAACCTTTAGGTCTTCATCATGCATTGCATTAAAAACATTTATGCAAGGCAATACTAATACTTTAAATACTATTTTGCTTAAACAATTTGTAGTGTTATTGATGCCGCTTAGTGTGTATGTAGTAGTGACAGATGGCTGTAATGTTACATGGGTTTGTGTTGTAAGCGCGTTTATTGAGTATGTTGTTGCTCCCATAAAACTGAGATTAGTAGATTCACCTTTACAGATTGTTGTTTTACCACTTACATAAAGTGAAGGCAAATCAGAGACATTTACAATTTGTTTCAACGTGTCTTGCCCACATGGTAAATAATTCAGTATAAGTTTAACGGTAAATGTACCATTTGATGAAAACGTATGTTGAGGATTGGCTATTAATGATGTATTTGAAAATCCCGAAAGAGAATCGCCAAAATTCCATAAATAACTATTAATCGAATATCCGGCAGCAGTACATAATATTGGAGCTGAGAATGATGTTGCACCGCAGTTTATTTGAGCGGTAAAAGGGGCAAGCGTAGGTTTTTTTTCAAAAAATGTTGATTCAAAAGCGGGCAATCCAAAACCTGAGATTGCAATATAAGGAGGGGTAGTAATTGTACCTAATGGGATTGCATTTAATTGAAAATTACATGTATTACCTGGATTATTAGGATTATCAATAGTACTTAATGCCGTACTGGAAGTGCCAACGATATAAATTTTACCATCTTTAGCTAATTGCATGTGCACAACCGATGGATATGCTATTGATAAAGAAGGTGTAACTGGTGTTTTAGATGCAGCTATGGCTGTTGCTGTACCCGAAGATAAATCAAATTGATAAACGCCTTGAGGTGTATTCAAATAACTTATGTAAAGCTTACTGCCATCAGGCGAAAATTCAATACCGACTGCCATACCAGGCGATATGGTATTTGACCATGTTGTTGAACATAGGCCTGAAGGTAAAGAATCAATAACCATTACATTTGAAAGCACGCCAGTTGATTTATTAAAGTCATATAGTTCAACTCTTTGACATTCATAGGTAGCACATACCTTTCTGCCATTGGGCGAAAATTTATGTATACCAGGATAAAATCCGCAGTTAGTACAGGTGCCATATGCCTGTTTTTGGTTATTTCCAATTGCAGTTATTATGGGAGTTGTTGAAATGCTTGATGAATTAGCTAAGTAGCTATAAAAATTTGTACTACCTGGCCAGCCACCTTCATGAAATAAAAGCCAATCATCTTTACCATTACAATGTTTTGTGGCAGCAATTTTGCTTACAAAGGGTATGCCAGAAGGGGTTATGGATTTGCATGATGCCACTACCGAGCCTAAGCCAGATGCTAGTGCCATATCAACAATGGCATAATTCATCATGGGTAAATTTATTGGTCCAGAAAAATAGTTTAAGTTGTTGTGCGTAATTACATAATACTGCAACCCGCTTTTTCGTAGTATAATGCTTGTTTGATATCCACCATAATAACCCCCAATATTCTGTCCATTATCCATGGTATCATTTTGTTTGTTATAAATCAAATCTCCAGCTCTAACTGCAAAAAGTAAATTTCCAATGGAATCTGAAATAGTTGAACATCCATACATTGTACTTAAGTTGCTGTTAGATATAGTTTGTGGCGGAGTGCCAGATTGAAAATTAAGTCCAGCCTTATATCCAAAATACCATTGTGAAGTTTCGTTTTGAGAAAAAAGAAAAAAAAGATGGCTTTTTAAAATTAATACAGTAAAACCATATTTTAAAAATCTGCTCATAAATTAAGATGATTTACCAGGAAATGTAATAATGCCGAACCCAAAAAGTAAATTTTAATGATTATCAACTGTTAATAAATGTAATTAAAATAAAATAAAAAACATAACACGGTTGAACTATAAATACATTTTCAAAACAAGTAGTAAACATAAATTATATTTTTTATTAGTACTATAGTTAATCACTATAACATTAATTAGCATGC
>Ga0209358_10003676_pt1 | contig 11244 bp, 25 predicted proteins | sample LauGreFa1BDMLBSN_2_FD_187574 | JGI IMG/M metagenome (GOLD analysis project Ga0209358, IMG submission 187574) | Freshwater lake microbial communities from Lake Michigan, USA - Fa13.BD.MLB.SN (SPAdes) (version 2) | ecosystem: Environmental > Aquatic > Freshwater > Lake | place: Lake Michigan, USA...
AATCCCCTATCTAAAAAGATAAGGGATTAAATCAAATTTTATTTTTCTATGAAAAAAACGTTTTTAATGTAACCGCATTAAAGAACGTGTAAATATAATAATTATTTTACAAATACAATCCACGCAGGAATAAACGGGATGAATAATAAAATAAAAAATACAATTAGTAATAACATAATTAATCTATTGGAGGTACATATAAACTTAAAGGGATTTCTAATAAATAAGCGTATTCATTATTTAATAAATCTGCCTCATCTTGTTGACTAAGAAATAAAAAATAAATTCCGTTAATATCGGGTACAAAATTAAAAAATGTATCTGCATCAAAAAATACCCCTTGTAATTCGTTTGCTTGTTCGTTTGTTACTATTCTACCGTAGTATTCCATTTTAATATTTATTAATTCCAAAATAAGTCATTAATGTATTTATTCTTGTACTTAAATTTAATACTTCTGTTGCTGTTAATCCACTTCCTATACTAACAAAGCTACTTTCCTTTGTTGAATATCCCGCAATAACTGAAAAATTATAAGCATTAATAAAAAAAGGTATATTACTAACCGCAAATGAATTAGTTGATAATGCTTGTATGCTTATTCCGTTTTTATACAATTCGGTATCTGTAACGCTTCTTCTTGTACAGCAATAAAATCCGATTGCATTAGTATTTGTAATATTTGTTGTTACTCCTCCACTATTTAACCTCATATTTGCTGTGTTAATATCTTGTCTTATAATTAAATTTGAATAACTATTAGGAGAACTTTTTAAAGAGCCTATTTCTGTAGCCCCTGCATTACTTAAATTTTGTTGACTATAATAACTTAAATGTAAACTATTTAAACTCATTTGGTCAGAACTTAAAAAAGTATTTGCGTATGCGCTTGTGCCATTTCCTTTCATTCCATTTGATGAAAAAGTCATACCGGTTGCGTATGTACATCTAAAAGCCGCATTTGTATCTAATGGGTTTATTAAATTCCATTTGCACGTTGCTGCACTTCCCCATATAGGCAAATACATTGCTTTTAACTTTGTATATATTCCATCTGTTTTAAGACCTAAATAAAAGGTGTTAATAGCATTTTTATCGGCTGCGCTTGTTATTGCTGCATTAACATTAAAATACGCTTGTGCGTCGGGGTCATAAGTTGGTGTTGTGCTTAAATTACGAACTCCAAAGAACTTACGACCTAAGTATTTTATTTTATTAATACCCATTAATTAACATAAGAAATTATAAAAGTTGTTCCCGTTGCATTATAACCAAAAACATTAGTTGCAAAACGGTTGTTGTTTCCTCCAGCATCATAATTTACGGTAACGCCAACGGGTAAATTTATTGTAGTACCGTTAACTGTTATTGTTCCAACTGCTGCACCCGAATTGTAAATGCTTATATTGTGCAATTGTCCGCTAATTGTCGCACTTGCTGACGTACTAATAACAACGGGCGTTCTTACCGTACTTAAATGAGTATTAATTGTTGATAGCCTACTAAAACTATCATAAGCCACATTTGATAAACTAAAATTACTTCCGCTTATTGTTTCAACTAATAAATTAGCCAACGGAGTATCACCACCGCTTAAACTTTCAAACAAACTTGCTGCAAATCCTTGCGTATTTGTACCGTTAAATACTTCGTATAATTCCGTTTGAGTTAAACTGCCGCCTAATGTATTTGCGTTTATTTCAACTAATTGTTGGTACATGTACCATAGTTCGGCTTCCGAAAATGCTGTTACGGGTTGTATTGGATAAGGCATATTTAATCTTTATTATTGTTAAAAAAATCTTGTTTTATTTTTATAATTGTGTAAGTAATTGACAAACCCAAACCAAATAATGAAAGTACTTCATGTATATTCGATATGGATATACTCGCAATTGTAAATACGATAACGTCGGTATCATGCCACAATTTATTTATCATATTTTCTTTTTATTTTTCTTTTTTCAAAATGGCGTATAATTGCAGCAATTAATAAAGAAACAACCGAACCAATAAGCCCGTTATCAATCCCGTTAATAATTGAACCTCCGCCCGTATTCTCGTGTATTGCAATACTTGTATTAACTACTTCGCTAATTACGTTTTGCATTGTGTCTATTGTTAGTGTATCTATCATTTTTTATAAAATATTAAAGCAATCAATCCGACTGCTAATATAATCAATCCTAAATTATTCTTTTTTTTTTCGGGGGTATAATTTAAAAAACCACTATAATAATTTTTGCCTAATAAATATCCGCCCGTCGTATCTGTATTTTGTAGTACAATTCCGCTTGTATTCGGGCTTTTTCCTGCATTAAACGAATAAATAATGTTATAAGCATTATTAACGTCTAAATTGTTTAAATTAATGTTATAACGGTCTGCATTTCTTTTCATGTACCAATACAAAATTTTTGCAGCCGTTTGAATTTCGTTTGCTTTGTCGGGGTTATTTACTAAATTTTCATTTATTAATAAACCGTAAGTTTTATAATTATCTTTAAAAGTTAATTGATTAAAACCACGTCCACGATATAAATAACCCTCATTCATTCCATTACCAAAACGACCACCATAAACAAAATTTCCTAAAGCAACGGGATTTTTTTCTAATTGCTTTGCTTTTTCTAATGGTATACGAGGCCAAACTTCCGTTATTCTTTTTGCTGAATAACTTAAATTTTCACTTTTTGGAATTAGTTGCGTTTCTTTCATAACAACGCCCAAAATAGCTGAAATAGTAAATTCATTATTAATACCGTAATTTTTTAAAGTATTAATAATTATATCAGCATTATTTTTTTGGGTTGTTGTCATTTTACTATTATAAACTCAACACGTCTGTTTTTTTCTCTGCCTTGCACCGTTTCATTACTCGCTAATGGATCTGCCTCTCCTTTGCCTATTGCATTAATACGAACGTCAGAAATGCCCTTACTAATTAAATAAATCTTAACGGCCTCTGCTCGTTTTTTTGATAAAATTAAATTGTCAGCATCACTACCTACATTATCGGTATGGCCTATTAAATTTAACGTCCAATTCGTTTCTTTTAATACGTTTGCAAGTTCATCTAAATAAGGCTTTGAACTATCTAAAATAATTGCTTTGCCCGTTTCAAATTGCAAATTGTCATATGCGTCCTTTAATACTTTTGTTTCTTTATTAAAAAACTTTTTATAAATAAAGTATAATAAAGCCAAAACGATTAAAATAATTATAATGTTTTTTTTGTTCATAATTGAGGTAATCTTTTTTGTCTTAAAATTTCGTTAATTGTGTTTATTTCGCTATTGTTTAAATCTTGTTTCAAAAAAGCATTTAACCCTACTGCATAAAATGAAAAATTAGGACGTCTTTTTCCAAATTGATTTTGTAATAGTAATAAATCGGCTTTATTGTTTAATGCTCTAAAAACATTAAAAATTCCTTCCTCATCTGTATTCAAACTTAACGAAGTATCCTCAATAAAATCCGCATATTGTGATGCTGTTGAAGGACTAATTGTCGGGTTTATACCTATATTATTCAATTGCTGCAATTCACTTTCTGTTGTTTCTTGCAAGTCGGGAGAACTGCCCGTTACCGTTGTAACTGCATTACTAAACCCTTTAATAACCTTATAAATTAAATAAATTATTGCAATAACAATAAACCATTTAACTACTTCCTCTTGTTTCATTAAAAACTATTTTTTAAATTGTTATTTACTTTTTGTTTTCTTTCTAAACTTGTTTTGCTATCCGTTAACGTTCCACTTTGCGCCCAACGAACTTGGCTGGGGTTATAACCTATTTTTAACATACAATTTTTAGCGAATAAATCGCATAGAATTTCTGAACGGTTGCCTTGACCCGAATAAAAATAGTGCCCTAATTCGTGAAATTTAATATAATCTTTTACGGGTAGTGGCATATCTTTAAATGAATAGTCAAAATAAATAATATGCTTGTTATTGTCAACACTACATTTGTGAGGATTTTCGCAATAAATTATTTTAAACGTTTTCGGTAAATCTTTTTTATCGTTTGCCGTTGGGAGTTTAGATAGGTTGTAAACTCTGGGCGTTTTTTTGCTTAAAGAGTTAAAGGTACTATAAACCCCCGTTGGCAAGTTAAAATATATTTTACCGTTTTTATTTTCTTTAAAATAAAATAGTATTCCTCTGTTATCGTAAATTTTTACAATAGCATCAAAACAATAAAAACCCGTTTTATTTTTTACAATAAACTTTTGCAAGTTATTATTTTTTCTTTTTAAACATTAAGAATAAAACTACAACAGCAACGCCAATAATTAAGTATTTATATTTTGAAAACCAATTATCTGAATTTGTAGGGGCGTTAACTCCTTGCGATGTTGGTTGTCCTCCCGTTGTTACGTTTTTACCGTCTTCCTCTGCATCTTCTCCAATTAAACGTTCATCTGAACTAGCAGTACCGCTTTTTATTTTTTCTAAAATTGAACTAAAAAATGGTATAATAACGCTTATTAAATCTAAAATTTGTTGCGTGTCTAATTCGGCATGATTAAGGTAATTTGTTGTTGACTGTCTATCTACAATTTTTTGCTTAAATAACGATGCAACTTCGCCCAAAGGGGTTGAGGTAGTTACGTTTTCTCCTTTACGCTTTAAAGCGTTAACCATTGCACGTTTAAAAGGCAATAAAGGGGCCAACAATACACTTTCACCCGCATTACCTAAAACGTTACTAGCATTTTGAACAAAGTTTGAAACGGTATTACTTACTTTTTCGGCCATTCTTTTCCAAAAAGATTTTTGTTCGTTTTCACTTGCTGCTGCTAATGTTAATCTATTCCATTCGTCAATAACAGATTGAGGAACGTTATATTTTTTTACCCATTCGTTAAATACTTTGCTATATTCAAAATTTACGGCTTGAAGTTCTTTCATTCCCGCATATGGAGAATTTGGATTTATAATAACAGAAGTCAATCTTGGAACTCTATAAGTTCCTAAAACTTTTTCCCATACATCTGATTGAATTGGAAAATCATTTGTTTTTGTGTATTCGTTATATGTAGGCATATTATTTATTTTTTCTTTTTGCTTTTCTTATTTCGTAGCCATGAGGTAAAATTAAGCCCTGACCTTTTATACTAACTTTCAAAGTTTTTGAAGTTGTTTTTTTAGTTGCTTGTTTCTTTGCCATGTTATTACTTTTTATATGTTTTTTTTGCTAATATCATACAATCCTTTAAAGATTTTTTTGGGTTGTCTTTGCGTACTTTTTCTAAATGTTTACGCCATTTTTCTAAATGTTTCATTAATACTCTATTGTTAAGGATAAATTAATAGTTTGTGAGTCACTTATCATAAATAAGGCTAAACCGTTGCTTGGTGTAATATCTAAATTTAATGGGATATTAATAGAATCATCTAATTTAGCCATGTTATTTCTATACATATTAGGCGTAAATGAATCACTAATTTTTTTACCAAAAATACCACCATTTATTAAATTTATTTTTTGTAAGTATTGACGGGGCGCAAAGGTTACATCGTTTAAACTATACTCTAAATTGTTTATTTTCATTTTATTAGTGTACGTATTTTGTACCAATGTTGTTAATGGTATTTCATTGCAACTTGCAATTAATCTATCTACGTTAACGCCTAATTGATACCTAAAAAAAATGTTACCCGTATTGTTTAATTCCGTTTGCGAAGTTACCGCAATATTTGTAGGTATTAATCCTTTTAAACTTTGAACGTAACCACTTAAAAAATCGTTTGCATTAAATAATATAACCGGTAACGGTTGGTTAATGTTACTGGTTAATCTTTGTATTGATATGTTTATTAATCCTTGTTTCATATAAGTAAAAAAAAACCCCCTCAAATTTTACGTGAGAGGGTTTCATTATTAACAATTGACAATTAGAATCCTTTTGCTCTGTTTGTTTCGAATTTCTGAATATAAGACGTAAACGTTACGCTAAATCCAGCTTCCGCAACTACTAAGAAAACCATTGACGTTTCAGAATCAATATCCGTAATAGTTGTAATAGTACGGATGTCGTTTTGATTTTGTAAGTCAGATTTGAATTGATTAGGAGTATAAGAATCAGATGTATTTTTACCAAAAATTGTATTTGTTACAATACCAACTTTTTGAGAAAACTGAGTTTGTTTAGTAACGTCAGAAATCTGAATTTTATTTTGTTGCATTTTCAACTTAGAAGTTTGTGATGCACGTAAAATATTTACATAAGGTACCTGAGCACATTCTACGTCGATAGTGTCAACGTCTGCACCGCTAGTATATGTAAATCTTAAACCTTTACCGCTTGGTGAATTAGCGATAGAAGTTAAAACCGTACCGGCAGGTAAATCTTGGTTAATAATTTCAGCATAATTACTTTCTCTATCTAGTACGCCAAAAATTGGCAAAGGTAATGCAGCGTTAATATCATTTGTATTACGTGTAATAGTAATATCAAAAATTGCAGCCGAAACAGGCGCTCTAAATGAATCAGTAACGGTAACGGTTGCAGCGTCTGGACGCATTGAACGTACTAAAGAACGTGCCTCATTTACGGGTAGGTTTTGTAAACCCACTGAACGTAAATAATTGTTTAATCCTTTGTCGCTCATGTTTTCCAAACTTTCAAGCCCTTGTAAATCTTCTCTACGTAGCTCGTTAATTAATTGTGTTAAATTTCCCATTTTAATAATTTTTTTTTAAGTTAATTAAAATGACTCCTCAAGCATATTGATTTTACTCAATGCGAATTTGTCTACTAATTTGTATACCACTAAAGCTAGTACGATAGTTAGCATAACTGACCAATCTATTTTCATTTTTTTGTTTTTTAAAGTTATGCAGTAAATTTAATTAATAAAAAAAGCCCTCCGTTTAAACGTGGGCTAAAAAAACCTTAAAAACACATTAAAAGATTTTATTTAATACAAACTATTGTTTTTTTAAAATTAATTGCTTATAATCCGCTTGTAGTGGAAAAATTGTTTTGAATAGTCATCCGCATAACTTTTTTTAAACCTATCAAAAAAAGTATTTTTAGTTTTTTCTTGAACGTCGTTAAATGCCTCAATGATATTAGGGAAAGCCTTAAATGTACTTTCAATTTTTTCTTTGTTGTCTTTTGTTTTAAACAATACAATAAAATCAATGTAATATAAAATATCCGTTGGCACTTGGTCGAGCGCATGAAAAACAAATACATTAATGTTTTTTGTGTGAAATCTTCGGCATATATGTTTTATAGTTCCTTTTGCGGTGCTGCCATTTTTAGAAAAAAAGGCGGAGGCCTCCTCGAAAATTACGTTAACGTTTGAATTAGTATTACATGGTACATCATTTAAAAATTGGTCTTTGTCCGAAATAAATCGAATTTCGTTTTTAAACTCATTATATTCCATATTAATATCATAAATAAAATTTTTACGTTTTGAGAAACGTTTTAAAATTTCATTCTTGACAAAAAAAGTTTTTCCCCTATCTTGCTCGGCAATTACTACAAAATTTTTCATTTTTCTTTAATTTCATTCAGGGCATTACTAAAATTAGTACCATAGAATAAACCCATGCAAATAATAAAAATAGTCATTGGATTGGCTTTTTCAAAAACATATTGCGCCACTTGGTCGGCTGCACCTAATAAGGCTTGTCTTTGTTCTGGCTCTAATTGAATATCTTTTGCCTTTACTTTTTTTGCCTTAGGATTAAATAAACCGAACAAAAATTTTATTCCATAGGGGAAAACGACGTCGCATATACTTAATAACATATACCCGTTTATAATCATTTTTAATTTTGGGTCTTGTTGTCTTTGTTCTGGCTGCTCGTTTTTGTTGTCGTTTGTATCGTCGTTTATTTGTTGGTACTCATTAAAGAATGAGTTTAGTTTTTCTTCGGCTGTTGTCTGTTGAAATTCTGTTCTTTCACTTGGTTGTTTAATCTCATCATTGATATTATTTGATACGCTAATAGGTTGTTTAATGCTATCGGATAAATTATCTGTACTAATTTTAGCCTCAATAACTGGCTCGTTTTGTATTGGTTCAACAACTGGCTCATTTGTTGAGTGTGATTTTTCGTTGGTAGTTTCAACGTTATCCATTTTATTAATAATTGTTTCATTTGTTCTTTTTTTATATGAACCTCTTTTAGTTCCTTTTTTAACTCCCTTAATTTTTGTTTCCATTTTAAAAATTTATTTCTATTGTTTTTTTACATTTAATATCGTTTTCGTTTAAATAATAAATTGTTGTTGCTGCATTGTTATTAATAAAGTTCAATGTTATTTCTGCTGCTTTAACCTCTTTAAAATTTGCTTTGTCTTTAATTTGATTTAAAAACAATGTTACGAACTCGCTATTTTCTGATAATTTTAATGTATTAAATGTTTTTTCATGTGCATTAAAATTTTCTTTTGTAGTGCCTATTCCAGATAAGTCCAGCGTGTCGGTTACCTTATTTGCTTTAAAAGTTACGGAGTGCAAATTTTTAAATTCAAATTTTTTCCTTAACGTTGGTTTAAATACTGCTATTATTAAACTATTTGCATTCATTTAATTTATGTTTTAAAATTTTTAAATATAATTCTGTGTTGAAATTTGCTCTAATTTGATTAGGCTCTTTTAGTTCCCATATATGTTTAAATTGTACGGGGTTAAGTTGTTTTGTTGTTTTTTTCATGGTGCTAATTTAATTATTTTAAATTTAAAAGGCTTGTTTATAATAAAATTTTCTTATTCCTTTTTTGTCATGGACTTGTATGTTTAAATTGTCCTTATAAATTTTGTCTATTTTTTTAATTTTAAATTCAATGTTTTGACTTTTTAAATAGTCGATAATTTCGTTTTTTGTCTTTTCGGACTTTAAAAAAATAGCATCCACCCAATAAAAAAGGAAATTTTTGTCGGCAATTGTACGGCAGATATTCATAACCTCATCCGTTTTAAGAGATACGCTAAAGAAAACACCTTCGGTATCTTCACTTTTAATTTGATTTTCAAACTCATATTCCATGCCGTTAAAATTTAAAATGGTTGTTACCTTTGCCAAATTGCCTAAACTCACTAAACGACATAATTTAGAAACCTTTTTACCTTTTAAATATAAATCCTTATCAATATAATTAAATTTGTAGGCAAAATTCCAATATGCTGCGTTTAAATCAATTTCCCATATTTGCGAACTATACCAACGGTTTTTTGTAATTTGCCCCTCTTTCACATATTTGATTTTAGAACGGTTACAATAAACTCCAGAACTATTTTTTAAAACGTAATCCTTAACTTTTTTAATAAAGTATAATTCATTATTTTTAATTAATCCGCCCTTTGTTTGTTTAAAAATTAAATCTTTAAAATTTAAGGTTGTTGTTAGGCTCGTTTTTGATATTTTATGTTTTAATTTATTTTCACGTAAACTATCAATGGTATCTTCAATGCGGTTACAATTAATTACTTTTTGCATAGCTTTTTCTTAATGATTTTAATTTTTTTGGTTTTTCATCTAAATTTTGCACGTATATTCTAAAATTTCCCTCATTTTTACCTATTAAACTCATAAAATGTGTTGAGGACATTTTGTCTTTTTGATTGTTTATTTTATCTAAAATTTCGGGCGCATGTGTTTTTTTAATCAAATTTTCTACTGAAACAATTGAACTATTATTAAATAATACTTCGGGGATATTACTATCTATATTCCATACAAATCCAACGGGAAAAATTAACTCACCTTTTTTACGTGGCTGATTTGTTACTGCGCCAGTTTGTTTAAATTTAAAACGTTTTTTTAATGCTTGTTCTTTCTCATCTACTATATTATTAATCTTATAAATTTTTTGATAATAGGCATTAATTAACGTTTGTTTTGTGGCTTTATATATTTGTCGTTTAATTCCTAATTGTTTCTTAATTTTATCGGGAATAGTGTAAATTACATTTTTACCTTTTTTTTGTCCTTTTAATTTTTCTAAACTTTTAACTGCCTCGTTTAAATCCTTTCTTACTTTGTTGCGTTTTTCTATTTGGTATCTTCGTTGGTTTTTTAGCTTTTTTTCGGTTTTTGATATTACTCTTTTTTTCTTGGGTTTTTTCTTTGCCATGTGTGAAGATTTTTAAAGAGGCTGAACGATTAAAAACAGCCTCTTTGTGATTATTTATTAAAAAGGTGGCTCATCTATTTTAATCATAGGTTTAACCTCTTTTTTAGGCTCTGCAATGGTTGTTTCGTTACCTATTGAAAGGCTCATATATTTCATTCCGTTTTTACTTTCATTTATCCATGCGTTTAAATAGTATTCTTTGCCATTTGAAAGAACAATTTTACCGTTGTAATCGGGATGGTTGTCGGTTTTTTTGTTAGTATTTTTAAATAATACGCCTTTGTTTAAATCTTTAGTATCCATTGTTTTAGTTTTTAAATTTTGATTTTTTTTAATTGTTAATTTGTAATCGTTTTTGTTTGCGAAATTTAATAGCATGATATAATTATCAATCTTTGTTTGGCTCGGCTTTTTGTGGAGTGGCTTGTATGTCATAAATAAAGCATGAGAAGTTACGTTCTAAACTTTTGTACAATCTTCTATTCAAATGGTCTTTAATTCTTGTTTTAAACACTAATTCGTTTAAATTAAAATAGTTGTTGCTATTGTCTATAATTACATATTTTGTTTCGTTATTCATTGTATTTGTATTTTTTGTGCATTTATTAATAATATATTTGTTTTTGTTGCTATGCTTATAGCTTTACGTTTGGCTTCCAGTTGGGTGAAAGCCTTAATGTAAATTTCCTCAATTATTTTATCGGGCAAAGGGCTATAAATTTCGCATTTATAAACCTCTTTTTTTTCCTCTTGTTTAATTAGTTGCTTTTTCATTTTCTAAACTTTCAATTAGTACTTTTAATTCAATTGCTGAAACCATAGCAATTCCAACTGAGCGACCTATTACAAAAGGATAATTAATATCTAAATTTCGCTTGTTAAATTCGTAAACTTTTTCGATTTCGGTTAATTTGTCTAAAACTTTTTTTAAATTTTCAATTTGATGATGGTTAATTGTTTTCATAGTTATTGATTTTAGTTAGTTATTTTAATAATATCAAGATTGAATTTTTCTAAATTTTTTTTTGCCCAGTCGATAGCCTCGTTATAATTTTTAAAAAAAATTATGTCCTTTGTAAATTTTTTTTCTTTATTTAAAAATTCAATGTATATTTTTTTATTTTTCATATTTTGGTT
>Ga0209358_10003678_pt1 | contig 11238 bp, 9 predicted proteins | sample LauGreFa1BDMLBSN_2_FD_187574 | JGI IMG/M metagenome (GOLD analysis project Ga0209358, IMG submission 187574) | Freshwater lake microbial communities from Lake Michigan, USA - Fa13.BD.MLB.SN (SPAdes) (version 2) | ecosystem: Environmental > Aquatic > Freshwater > Lake | place: Lake Michigan, USA...
TGCTGCATTTGTACTTATTGTTATGTTGAAGTGGTTGAATTCTGTAATGAAAGAAAACAACGTTCAATAAAACATTCGTTTTAGCATTTAAAAACCTCTGCAAGTCAGAGGTTTTTTTTTATCTTTCGAATTATAAAAATAACACCCATGCAATTAGAGCAAATTCAAAACTTCGAAGGCAAATATCCGAAACAAGTCTGGCACCTGTTTTTAACTGAGATGTGGGAACGTTTTGCATTCTATGGAATGCGAGGAATGCTCACTGTATTCATGGTGAAAGAACTCTTCTTCAACGACCAAGAAGCTAACCTCAAGTATGGAGCTATACAAGCATTCGTATACGCATTCACATTTGTAGGAGGTTTATTTGCCGACAAAATATTGGGTTTCAAAAAATCACTCTTCTGGGGAGGATCGCTAATGATTGTTGGAAGTTTCATTTTAGCACTCTCTCCGCATGACTTCTTCTTCTTTGGAATTAGTGTAACCGTAATCGGAACTGGATTCTTCAAACCAAACATTTCTACCATGGTTGGTGCGTTGTACAAAGACAATGACGACCGTCGCGACGCCGGGTTCGGATTGTTTTACACGGGCATTAACGTGGGGGCACTTTTAGGCGGATTCCTGTGTGTTTGGGTTGGAAAAAGCTATTCATGGAACTTAGCGTTTTCGTTAGCCGGAATTGTAATGATCATTGGATTAATTACTTTTTATTTCACAAAAAAACATCTGGGTCCAATTGGTGATTCCCCTTTGAAAGAACTTTCAAGTAAAAAAAGAAAGACCCGTGAATTGCTTGTTTTTGCAGGTTCATTAATCTGCATTCCTCTTATTCTAATTATGATAAAAAATACAGCATACACAGATATGTTTATGTATATCATAGGTCCTGCAACAATTATTTATTTAATCTATGAAATGACAAAATTGAAAAAAGTTGAAGTATACCGATTACTTGCGGCTCTTTTCTTCATTTTCTTTTCAATCGTATTTTGGGCGTTTTTCGAGCAAAGTGGCGGATCATTAAGTCTATTTGCACTGAACAATTTACATGGCACAGTTCTGCAAATTCCGATTGACCCCAATGTTTTAAACAACACCGCGAATTCTGTTTTTGTAATTGCTTTTTCAGCGCTCGTTGGACTTCTTTGGATCTGGCTCGCGAAAAGAAAATCAGAACCCAATACCATGATTAAATTTGGATTTGGTTTTTTATTCTTAGCATTGGCATTTTACATTTTTTACGCGACTCGTTTCTTTGCAGATGAAAACGGCGTCACATCCCTTGACATTTTCACTGTAGCGTATCTTGTTATTACCCTCGGAGAGCTTTGTCTATCCCCTATTGGACTTTCAATCATGACGAAGCTTGCTCCGAAACATTTGTGGGGAGTGATGATGGGAATGTGGTTCCTTGCATCTGCCTACGGGCAATATGCCGCCGGTATCTTAGGGGCAGGAATGGCAAATCCGGATGAAAATGCAACCAACACGGAAAAATTAATTTCCTATACCAACGGTTACTATCAGCTCGCTATTTATGCACTAATCGCGGGCGTTGTGGTCATTGCTCTATCTCCTTTGATTAAAAAATTAATGGGCGGAGTGAAATAAAATCGCTCTTTCTTATCTTCGCTTTATGAACAAATCAAACAAGTCCATGTCAATTCGATTCATCATTTCCGCATTTATTGTATCATTCACCTTGAATGCATGTGCTCAGAACGTCCCCCCTACTGTTGCGAAACCAGCTGGAACAGCATCAATTCAATCCGACGCAGAAGCGTGGGAAACCGACTTGAACAAGGCTATAGGTCTTTCATACGAAACAAAGAAACCAATCATGCTATTCTTCACAGGAAGCGATTGGTGCGGATGGTGTATTCGTTTGCAGAACGAAGTATTTCGCACTGAAACATTCACAAAGTGGGCGATCGAAAATGTTATTTTGGTTGAATTGGACTACCCTAGAAAAAAAGAACAACCTCAAACCATTAAAGATCAAAATAAACAACTGCAACAGATGTTCGCAGTTCAAGGATATCCAACTTGTCACTTCGTAATGCCGACTCCAACCGACGACGGACGTATAAACCTCGCTTCCATTGGACAAAACGGATACATGGCTGGTGGTCCAGATGCTTGGATTGCGAAGGTGAGTGAATTTCTTCCGAAAAAGTAGGAACTGCGTTGTTAGAACTACGTTGTTAGAACTTCGTTGTTAGAACTTCGTTGTTGGAACTACGTTGTTTGAATTCGTTGCGAGAACTAAGTTGTTAGAACTGCGTTGTAGGAGCTAAGTTGTGATTCGATTTATTTTGAATTGACTGTAATCCTCCAAATCATAAAACTTAGTTTTTTGTATTCATTGATTAATGGCGTGACATCTGAATTTGTTTCAATTTTGTCCTTTACTAACTGAAGCCAATAAACACTTTCCAAACACTCTTTTCTGGAAATTCGCAACTTGTGTATAAAGTCTTTTTTCGATTCGGCTGCTTGAGACTCTTCAATGTTCGCAGCTACGCTTGTGCTGCTTCGTTTTAATTGGTTGCTGATTTCAAATTCTCGTTTCGCTAATTTGAGCTCATTGCATAAATCGAAAACTTGATAAGATAGGTCTTTCGATACTTCACGTATTTTCATAGTTCTTTTAGTTTTAATTTGAGCAAATCTCAAACTATTCTCCAAAAATCCCTATACGCTGTTTATTCGTTTATTTAACCTTCAAATTCTTTCTCTCCAATAAAATTAGCACTTCCAGACCTCCTTCTTTCGCATAAACTCAACCGAACAACTCCGTTCTAACAACATAGTTCAAACAACGAAGTTCAAACAACGAAGTTCAAACAACGAAGTTCAAACAACGAAGTTCAAACAACGAAGTTCCAACAACAACGTTCTAACAACGTAGTTCCAATTACGTAGTTCCAATAAATCCTTCGGATTACTTTGTAATTGAAAATTCCTAGTTTATCTTGCGCACACTAAAAAATGCTACTGCGATGGGAGAGACAGCCAAAATTATACTAGACGGAAAAGAATACGAACTACCCGTATTTACAGGCTCTACGAACGAAAAAGCTATTGACATTACGAAGCTTCGTGACCTAACAGGTTATGTTACTTTAGATAGCGGTTTCAAAAATACTGGGGCTGCAAAAAGCGCGATTACGTTTTTAGATGGAGAGGAAGGAAAATTGTGGTACCGCGGTTACCCAATTGAGCAAATTGCAGAGTACGGTACTTTCTTGGAAGTTTCTTATTTATTGGTGTACGGAGATCTTCCGACTGAAAAAGAACTTCGCTACTTCACAGACAGCATCAGTCACCACACGTTGGTGCACGAAGACATGAAGCGTTTCTACGAAGCGTATCCAACTCACGCGCACCCAATGGGCGTATTGTCTTCCATGATCGCGAGTATGTCTACCTTTTACCCTGAATCTCAAAATCCAAATAACTTCAGAGACATTGATTTAACCATTCATCGTCTTATGGCTAAAATGCCAACATTGGCTGCGCAAGCATACAAAGTAAGTATTGGACATCCGATTGTATACCCACGCAACGCATATTCATACACGCAAAACTTCTTGCATATGATGTTCGCATTGCCGACATACGAATATGAAATTGATCCTGTGATTGAGGATGCCTTGAACAAATTGTTAATCTTACACGCCGATCACGAGCAAAACTGCTCTACCTCTACCGTGCGCATGGTTGGTTCATCACAAAGTAACCTTTACTCATCTATCTCTGCAGGTATTGCGGCTCTTTGGGGACCTCTTCACGGTGGTGCCAACCAAGCAGTAATTGAAATGCTTGAGAAGATTAAGAACGACGGCGGAGATGTTTCGAAATGGGTTGAGAAAGCAAAAGATAAAAATGATCCTTTCCGCTTGATGGGATTTGGTCACCGCGTATACAAAAACTTCGATCCACGTGCACGTATCATTAAAAAAGCGTGTGACGATGTGTTGAACAAATTAGGTATTCACGATCCTATTCTTGACATTGCTAAGCAATTGGAAGAAGTGGCTTTGAAAGACGAATACTTCATTGAGCGTAAGTTGTATCCAAACGTAGACTTCTATTCGGGAATCATCTACCGCGCTATTGGTATTCCAACTGAAATGTTCACGGTAATGTTCGCATTAGGACGTTTACCTGGTTGGGTGGCACAATGGAAAGAAATGATTGAACAAGGAGAACCAATTGGTCGTCCACGTCAAATCTACACTGGACATACTCTCCGCGATTATGTACCGATTGCAAAAAGAGGGTAATATTACGGGCTGCTTCGGCAGCCCTTTTCATTCAATACAGCTTCAATAAATTTCAACATGGAAAACGGAAAAGTATCTATCGAAAATGCAAACGGAATTGCAACCATCACCTTCTTTCACCCTCAAAGCAATTCACTTCCTGGAGCATTGCTTCGTGAACTGGCGGCTACCATTGAAGAAACAGGCGCTCGCGAAGAAGTTCGTGTTGTTGTGTTGAAGAGTGAAGGGGAAAAAGCTTTTTGCGCTGGAGCTAGTTTCGATGAATTGATTGCCATTCAAAATACTGAAGAAGGAAATGTTTTTTTCTCGGGCTTCGCTATGGTGATCAATGCACTTCGTAAAATTCCTCAACTTGTAATCGGCCGCGTTCAGAATAAAGCTGTTGGTGGTGGAGTTGGAATTGCCGCTTCTTTAGACTATTGTTTTGCAACTTCAGCCGCTTCTGTTAAACTAAGCGAGTTGGTGGTTGGAATTGGACCGTTTGTAGTTGGACCTGCGGTAGAGCGCAAAATAGGATTGTCTGCAATGTCGCAATTGGCTATCAACGCAAGTGAATGGCAAAGCGCACAATGGGCGCGCGAAAAAGGATTGTATGCTGAAGTATTTGATACCGTTGAAGATATGGATGCTGCTATTCAAACGCTAGCTGAAAAGCTCAACAACAGCAATCCGGAAGCAATGTCTGAATTGAAGAAAATCTTTTGGAAGAACACTGAGCACTGGGATACACTTTTGTTCGAACGTGCAGGAATTTCAGGACGACTTGTATTGAGTGATTTCACGCGTGCAGCAATAGCGAAGTTTAAAGCGAAGTAATATTCCCTTCGGGATAAGTCCGCAAAGCGGATGTATCCAAATAGTGGATTAGTCCCTTCGGGATAAGTCCGCAAAGCGGATGTATCCACACAGTGGATTAGTCCCATAGGGATTGGTCCGCAAAGCGGATGCATCCACGAAGTGGATTAGTCCTTTTTTCGCTTAAACAACTCTTGAATACCATCTACCAGCTGTTTCCAATTATCGAACTCTTCTTGGTAAATAACACCAATACCTTGTGTATACGGACTCTGAGTGGTCGTTGTCATTCGACTGTCGTTACTTTCATTGTATACCATTAAACGAATTTTACCATCTTCTGTAATGTTGTATTCCACTCGAACATCTCCGATGTAGTTCGTGGTTTGACTTGTGTTTGCGCTTCCTCTTGCAACACCAAAGTTTCCTGTAACACTTACACGATCATTAAATAACTGCGTGCTCAATGCCAATTCAATCTCTTCGTTACTGATTTTATCACCTGGACGATAGTTAAATCCTAAATCGAAATCATCGCTAATTTGACTTAACCAATTTGAAATCTGACTCGAAATTAATTCGCTTCCGTTACTCGCCAATCCTACACCTGAACCTGCGGTTTGAGTAATATTAGGCGGACTAATAAATCTACCCATAACCAACAATGCGAATGCTTGCCTGTTTCGCTCTTGCTCTGTGCTTATGACACTGGCTAATCGCGATTTCGTCAATTGATCAGATTGCGGCAATTCTAAATCGAAGCCAATGGTCGGATTCATCATCTTCCCTTGAAGGCCCATGATTAGATTCACGGGAACCCTCTTTCCTGAAGTTTGAGTAGGGTCTGGAATTATATCGCTCAAGCTTGCCGAAGCTTTGTAGATAGCTTTCATATCCAATTCCGCAGCCATCGGATCTCCATACCAAGCAATGGTTCCGCCTGGCTTCACCTCGAAAGGTTTATTCAATAAATTCTTCAACGTGAACAAATAACTTCCCTGTGTAAGTTCCAACATACCATACATGTTGAACGTGCTTAGGTTATTAATGATCATTGACAAATGCCCCTTCCCTCTTCCTTTCATCACATCTCCAACGGCTTCATCGAATATAATTTGAAACTCGGCGTCTTCGGTCACGTCTAGCTGCAGGTTCATTGTAATTCCGCTTAAATCTGCTTTCAATTCCTTTTTAGTAACAGTATCTAATGGATTTACAAATGAAATGTAAGAGTCGAATTGCAATTCACCTGATGTGCTCATAGGCAATATGAACGTTGTTCCCTTCTCACTCTTTAATGTCATATCGAAAAACGTCTGCTCTCCGTATCCAGATATATCTAAAAACCCTGTCGTATAAGCCTTTCCATAAAAATCACTATTGTCTCCTTCCTTCGTATTCATGGTAAGAAATGGCTTTTCCATTTCAACCAAAACATCATATTGCCAATCAGCAAAATTCGTGTGTAACACTTGTCCAGTTAGCCTTCCTTCGTTTCCATCTTCATCATAAATTTTTATGTTGTTGAAAGCAAACATGTCGGGATCAATATGAACTTTATCACTAAAGGTGTAACTCGTTTTTAAGAAAGGGACCGCCAACGAAGCGTTTCGAAGAATGAGATCACCTTCCAACTCCGGCGAATCCAAAGTTCCTGTTAAGCTAACCATAGATGAAGCAAATCCATGAATTCCCAGAACATCTTCACCAATAAAGGCGTTCAAAAGACTCAAATCAAAGCCATTCATCGTTAATAAAAAGTCCAAAGGACTTACTTCATCCTTCGGTGTGTATGTGCCTGCGAAGTCCAATGGCTGAACACTATCTCGCTCAATTTCCCCATCTGCGCGCAGACGTTCCTTTTTGCTATCCCAAGTGCTGTTCACGCATAAATTCCCAATTGCATAATCATTGAGACCCAATTCGAACAAATTCAGTTCCGACGTAACAATAGTTTTATCGTACAAATTACTCAATTCAACAACGCCGTTGGCCTCTCCTTGCAACTTCAAATCTTCACCCAACAATCCATTCAACATCGAAAGATCTACATTACCTAACTCGAGGCGAAGCGGAGAAGACGGGTGTTCGGAGATCATGCCGTTTATACCAACATATTCAGATTGATTAAACATTCTGAATCCATTCACCCCAAGGTCTTTGTGGCAAAGAGTTATTGAAGCGTTTGGAGCCCAGTCCCACGTTTCATTATTCACCACCAACGAACTTCTTCCTGTGCGGTATTCAAAGTCATCGAAACTGTGCAAGAAAAAGACCCCATTCAGATCACCTGTAAGGAATTCTCCAGAATTGCCCCACATGAGGGCGCTGTATACTGTATCGCCCAAAGATTGCATGTCCCAAGACAAATTACTTATCAATTTCGCATCCCCATCGAGAACTTCATTGACCTGTACAGTAAGAAAAATCGAATTCAATTCGCGAGAAATATCTAAGACCAAATCTTCCGCTTTATAATCTTCAAACTGAATTTTCGGAGAACCTAAAGTTCCTGAAAGTTGATTGTTTTTTTCATCTACAAATAAATTCAGAGATGTGCCTCGTGCGATTTTTAACTCCGGAATGAACGCCGCTGAAATGAATTCAAAGTCATTGATTCGAACCGTCAAATTAAAATCTTGATTTTTATGCGGACGTGATGAGTACTCAAGATTCGGCATAGCATCCGCGATAATATCTTGAAGGCTTGGCCACAACTGATCGTAATTAAAATTCCCTTCAATTTTCGCAAAAACAACATCCGAATTCAATGTAATGCTTCGCGTTCCCTCCTGCTCTGTATCTAGCGTAAAATACTCTAGCTTTCTAATCTTCTCATCAATCAAGTAAACGATGTTCGCTCCCACAAATTCACCTTCTATTTCGCTGAGAGTTAAGCCTTTTAAGTGAGCGTTGAACTCTCCTGCTATAACGGCTGGTGTCTCATCTTCAAGAAGTCCAACAGCAGTTAAATCAAATCTATTGATGTTCAATTCGAAATTTAAGAGCGGTTGTTTTTGGGTGAAATCTATTTCACCATCGAACTTCGCTTGGGCATTCGCATCGGCAATTTCAAATTTCCCATTGAAGAAATTATTCTTGAACCTTCCGGTTGAAGTCATCTTCGTGTAAACGTATTGTCCCAAACCTAACTCACTAATCTCTCCTTCAAAATTCAAATCCATTTTACTCAACTCCAACCCCGTTCCGTCTAATCGAATATTGGCAGAAACAACACCCATTTGATCATCGGAATAATAAATTCCTAAATTGAATTTATCCAATTGCAACTGTCCCGAATAACTCACTAATGAATCGAAATCGCTCATGTGAATCGCGGTTGTTAATGTCCCAATTTCTGTTATTGTCTTTCCATACAAATCCAACGCATCCAAATCTCCTCGAGCATTTCCTTCGAAACGAATATTTCCTAATGTTGAAATGTTAGAAGGAAGTTGCAGCTTCCTTCCTTCATCAAAAGGATAAGACTTCATTCGCGATAGATCAGTGTAGTTGCTTTCAATAGACTCCGCAGCTAGCTCATACTTCAGGCTATCTAAATTCATTGCATTAAGCAAATGAATATTCCCCTTGAAGTGAGAATATCTTCCAAACTCAAGATTCATATTCCACAAACTCAAGTCATTCAGGGAACCCGATATATTTCCTTCCAATTTCAAGACGTTACTGAATCCTTTTAAATCACTGCTAAAAACAGCCAAGTCATTCAATACCAATTCGGTTGGTTTCAAGCGAATGTCCCAATTTACTTTGTTGTTGAAGTCGCTCCAAGCCTCGTCATTCGGTGCATAAATGCCTAAGTCTCCAACCAAATGCGTCTCACCCAAATCGGCATCAAGCTCTGTGACTTGAATGGCGTTGCTTTCCATTCGAAAATGAGCATGTATATTCTCCACATTCAATCCAGACCTTTCTTTGAACTTCAATGATTCAATGTTCGCCTGAATGACCTCCCCTTTCATTTCGAAATTTTCAATTACCGTTGAAAAATTAGAAATGGCAAGTTGTTCTTCGTAGAATGCGCCATCTTCGATTAACGGAAGCGTAAAATCGAAATAGGTGAATTTCCCATCTTGAATATTCAATTTTCCCACCCACATACTGAAGTTGCCTGTGGTGTCTTGAGGCTCTTCACTCGCGAAATAATCAGATAAAAATTGATAGTTCCAATCAGACTCACCGTCATAGCGTTTCAATTCAATGTTCGGTTCCCGGAGGGAAATACTTTGCGATTCGAACCTCGAATTACTTGAAGAAAAAGAATAAGCCGCTAAATGTAACTCCTTGGCGTAAAGCAATGTATCGCCTTTGTGATCTTCAATATACAACCCATCTAAAACAACTCGCGCCCACAAGTCAATTCGAATGCGATCGATCTCAACTTTACGATTCCATTCAGAAGAAAGATAGGAAGCTAAACGATGTCCGCCCCATGTTTGCACAGCGTGAATCTGAAGAGATAATACTAAAGCGAGAAGGAAAGCTGGAATAGCCAAAAGCCAGAGAAATCTTCTCTTTCGCTTTTTCTTCGGTTGAACAACTATTTCCTCGGGCGTTTCCAATAGCACAAAAATAACCCTTGTAGAACGGAATTCCGAACAAATATTACTTCTGTTGCAAAGAAGGGTTGTGCTGTCTTAACACTTCAACAAAAACAGCTCTGTCTTGCGGACTAATAATAACTAAAATTCTACCGTTGTGATAAAGGGCCAAACGCTTCAATGATGCGGCTGGAGAGCTAATTGGATTACTTGTGTACTTGAAATGTGTGATGTCTGAAACATCTATTGTTGGAAAAGGAAAGATTCCACAAAACACCTTCAACTTTCCATCTGTAGTAATGGTGTAATGCGTATTGAAAACGATTGAGAGAATGAAGGCACTTAGAGGGACATACAACGCCAACATAATCAACGAATCTCGAACGGTTAAAAATCCTGTTACCATGAAGATAACCAGCACCGGTCCGAATATCCACCAACTGATTGCGCTTTTCATTCTGAAGTTCGCTCCTGGTATCATGACTTAATGAACGATTGAATTAAAAACCACGACAAAGAAATCGAGGAATTCTTGCGGCTTCCACACCAATAAAAACGCAATACCAAAGGCAGCTCCCGCCAAATGCGCGTCGTGTGCTATGGCTGTATTCATTTTTTTATTCATGTAATATTCCAATCCGAAAAAGAGAATAATTGCCGCCCATCCTGGTAGTGGTAAAATGAAGAAAAACAATAACTCAGAAGTAGGGAACATGAACATGTAAAGCATCATGACAGCGCTTACCGCTCCCGAAGCACCAACACTTGTGTAGTACATATTGTCGCCGTGTTTCTTCAAGGCCGGTAAGGTTGCAAAAGCAGCAGCTCCCAGATATAACAAGGCAAACAAAGCGGGTGGCATGTAATGCTCCACCGCTCTTCCAAAACTAAAAAGGGCAAATAGATTGAAGAACAGATGGCCCATGTCTGCATGCACAAGTGTGTGCGACCAAATTCTATAAATCTCTCTGTTGTGCTTAATACGATAAGGTGAAAGAGACAATTTCGACAAGAGTTCCGAATTCGAAAGCGCTTGCCAAGAGACTATGCCTGTTGCAAGGCATAATAAAACAGTGAGTGAGATTTGCATAATTTATTTTAGCTGGAATGGTCACTTACAATAACCCATCTTCCATTGATTCGTTTCCAAAGCAACGTAAAATGTCCGCTTAATGTATCTGCGCTTCGAAATAAATTCCAGCGCCCATCAACGTATACGTTCTTTCCATTCAAGACTTCAATTCTAAGTTCATCGAATTTCAATGTCCCCATCTTTTCTTTTGAAGGATAAGCCCGTTGGTATCTTTCCAACGAAGATTTCCAACCCAACGTAACACCATCCTTTCCCAAAAAACGAAGTGAATCACTTTCCCAATAGCCGTTCATGAATCCAACTAGATCGCCCATGTTCCAAGCCTTCTGTTGCGAATGCATGGTGTTGGTTATTTCTTGTTGAATAGAAGATACAGACGCGCATGCTTCAAGGAGAAGCACGGACACCGCAATTATTGTGACTTGAATTTTACACATTGAAACGGAAGTGCATGATGTCTCCGTCTTGCACCACATATTCCTTCCCTTCCACC
>Ga0209358_10003684_pt1 | contig 11223 bp, 13 predicted proteins | sample LauGreFa1BDMLBSN_2_FD_187574 | JGI IMG/M metagenome (GOLD analysis project Ga0209358, IMG submission 187574) | Freshwater lake microbial communities from Lake Michigan, USA - Fa13.BD.MLB.SN (SPAdes) (version 2) | ecosystem: Environmental > Aquatic > Freshwater > Lake | place: Lake Michigan, USA...
ACGCAAATTGTGATATTGCTGAATTGAACAAACAAAAATATTTGGTCTCTGATGATTTAACATGCGGACAATTTATCTACATCATACGTAACCGATTAAAATTACCGCCAGAAAAAGCAATCTTTTTACTCATAAATGGTACTATTCCATCAACATCATCCACCATTTTGGAAGTATACGATAAAAATAAAAATGAGGATGGCTTCTTATATATAACGTATACGAGTGAGAATGTATTTGGTTAATGATATAAATATTCTGATATTTTATAGTTTACTTCATTTATTTGTTCCGTAGTTGTTTCAATATTTAATATTATTATTTTTCTCTCGTTTTCCGCGGTTTTTACATTTTTTTTCATTTCGTTCACAAATTTATTAAATTGAAAAATAGTTACGCCATAACGATTCTTAAGAAACATGAGATTACTTGTATTTGCGCTTAATTTTTTTGTATTTAAATAATAATTCGATGTTAAATCGGCAATATTTGAATTTAAATCATTAATTTCATTGTTTACCAGACGTAATTCATTTATTAGTGAGTCGTATTTTTCTTCCAATACCTTTTTTACAATCATATTATACGTATGTGAAATATCATCCTCGTATATTTGTCTACCACATTCTTGAAATGATTGGGGAGATATATCGTTATTTAGGTCCTCATCCATGTAAATACTTTTACCGTTGCTATATTATATCACGTATTTATATTTTACATAATAAAAAATTGAAATTAAAGATTTATTATTGAATTATATCACATAATCATTATGAACGGCCTTCTTCAAGATACACTTTACACAATATTTTTGCGGTCTCCGAATAATTTATTTGATGAATTTATCATAGAATGTCAAAAATGGTATGAAAGTCCCGCACATTCCTTCAGTGAAATGCGTATGCGTGATAATAAAAAAATCAGAGGCGACATATTTGAGGAATTTTGTTTGCTTTATTTGAAATGTGTAAAAGGATATAAAAATGTGTGGCTACTAAAGGATGTTCCTGATGAAATTTTAGAAAAATTGGTATTGAAACGACGAGACATGGGTATTGATATAATTATTGAAACACACGATTCTACTTATATTGCCATTCAGTGTAAATATAAAAAACATGTGGGAACCAGACAGAATATATTATCATGGAAAGCGTTGTCTACATTTTACGCCTTATGTTTAAGAAGCGGGCCTTGGGATAAATATATTGTGATGACTAATTGTGTTTATACTAGACATCAAGGGAAAAAAACAACTCAGGATGTGTCTTATTGTTTAAAAACATTACAAAACATCACAAAGGACGAATGGTTGCGTATGTGTGACGTACATGGAGCGAAATTGGGCTCTGTGGAGGAGGAAAAAAATAATATTGTTGAGGTTCCTATTACGATTCCTATTACAGAGGTTCCCATTGTTAAAACGAGCAAGAAAACGTCTACAAAACCGAAGGCAAAAGTGACTAAGAAAGCGATAGTTATACCATCTCCTGAAGAATTACGTAATTTACGCAATTCATATTACACATAAAATAAATCACAATAGTTCTCAAGCAATACACTTAAACAAATAATTCCGTGTTCATCTGGTGAAGTAAATTTAACGTGTAAATGCGGTTTTGACCCAGGAGTTTCGCATCCAACATATACACAATTTCTCGTATTTACGCTTACAATTTTATCCACCGTGAATATTTTTTTCCTACAACTAGGCGTTTTTTTATCATTCAATCTCATCAATATCAATTTCAATTTTTGAACGCTTAAATCATCGTATTTATTTTCCATTTTACTAATAATTATAATTATACCGAATTACAATTATTATAATGAAATCAATTTTTATAATGAAATCAATTTTTAATTTTATATCATTACTATAATGGGACAGAACTTGAGAATTTTAACAATAAATCTATGTGATGAATTTTCAGGAAAAAAAACGTTATTATTGAATAAATGGGTGTTAATTCTATCTAAAATAAAGGCCGATATTTTATTTTTACAAGAGGTTACATCGTATAACATTGAGAGTTTATCAAATTCTTTAGGTCTTAAAATTGTAAATATTAATAATTTGGAAGCTACAAGTATATTAGTAAATCCCAAAAAATTTGTCATACTTGATAATAATCTTGTTAAATTAATAAATTCGCGTAAAGCACCAATTTATATTGGTAATTTACATTTAGACGATGTGCCTTCTGTGCCGCATCATATGAATTGTATGCCTTATAAATCTTCTGAAATTATACCTATCAGTTCTTCCAAAGAAAAAATTCTTAAACTTTGTGCAGAACGACGGCTGCCTAAATTAAAACAAGAATTAGTTAAAGCGAAAAAATATGTAAGAGCAATAATTGCGGGAGATTTTAATGAACCATCTCATTTGGATTTAGACGATGTAAATGTTCCTGTTTCAAAGTTTTTAGAAAAAAACGGATATGTAGATACGTTTTGGTATGCTAATCCAAATATAAAGAAAGAAGATGGCTATACGTGGCCTGCCAGCTCGTTATATAAAAAAGAACCAGGACAACGTATTGACATGATATATACAAAAAATATGAAGGTTATTAATTCTATTTGTTATGATGGTTCAAAGTCGAATAAATGGATAAGCGACCATAAGATGGTTATTACTGATGTAGAAATATAAAAGTGCGGTTCTTTAAGTTATTATGATATTTACTATAATAAGTATTAACAAATTGTAAAAATTTGGGTATTTTATATTATTACATTATTGAACCTTATTTTGGTCTTATTAAATATAAGAGTTAACTTAAATATAAAATTGAAATCTTAAAAAATTTATATTTATGTTATAAATATACGAAATGGACATCAATACAGAAAGTAAACAACTAAGATATGGTACAAATGTTATTTATGGCGAACTGATTGGAGCGATTAAATCGATATCAAAAACAGATAATGTAAATATACAATTATTTAAAGATAATACAATTATGTCTGTAAAAAAAAATAAATTAAAAATTATTCCTCATAACAAAAATGAATTAATTAAATATAAAAATATATATTACATTATTGAAAATATATCAGTCAACAATAATTTACCAATATATCATCTCAATTTTGTAAATTCAGGTCTCAATAAATCAAAAAAAAATTTTAGTTTACAAATAAATTGTAACGACAAAAATATAATTAACATTGATAAAAAAAAACAAGAAAAAACAATTTCTTATTTAAAATTTATTGATAGATACAATTCATCAATAAATTATTTAAAAAAAAAAACAGGACAAATGTTAGAATTGATTGATTATAAAACAGCAGATAAAGATATGGACAATTTATTTAATAGATGTAAATTAACAATGAATCAATTAAACAAAATACATAATGCTATAAAAAAATGTCATGATGGGAAGATTCAAATAAAATTTATAGAAAAAAATCCGTTCAATTTTATTACTCAAGATTTTCAATTGATAACTTTTGAAAAAGCTGAAAAAATATGTGATGAGTATAAATTAGTAATTGATTTTAAAGTTAAGCTTGAAAAATGGACGTATGATATGTTTTTAAGGGAAAATAATACGTTTTATTTACCAAAATGGTTATATGATAAAGAAATGGAAAAGTTTTGTATCAAAAGACAAGAAAATCATATAAAATATATGAATTTTATTAAAACTGTAGTTGTTGAAAAAAAAATAAATAATGAAATGTATATTACAACTAATTATTTATTAGGAATTGAAAAAGAAATGACTGATTTAATAATAACATTATTTGATAAAGATATGTATGATATCTGTGATGATATAATAATTGAATTAATAAATAGGTATGAAGAAAGAAGAAGAAAAGGAAGTAAAAGTCATACATTTGATTTGGAAGTTGATCAAAAAAAAAGTGTTATAAATTCGGTTAAAAATAAGTTATCTATCATAACTGGACCTCCTGGAACAGGAAAAACAGAAATTTTAAAATGTATAAATTTTGTTTTATATGAATTATATAAAAGAGAAAACCCTCTCGAGAATATTGATACAAATCCAGTTTCTCAAGATGAAGATGAAGAAGATGAAGAAGATGAAGAATATGAAGAAGATGAAGAAGATGAAGATGATGAAATTGAAAGTTATAAATATGATAATGGTTCAAACATATATGACATTTGTATTGATTGTGATGAAAATAATAATAAATATATAAATCCAAGGGAAATTGGACTTATAGCACCAACTGGGTTGGCATTTATAAATATGAATAGAGCTCAAGAAGCGAAACATTATAATAATAAAATATCTGGAACGTGCCATAGATTATTATATCAAACAATTCCAAATATAAAAAAACACAAAAATCCAAAAGATTGTGACTGTAGAGGTAAATGTAAATTTATTATGAATATTAAATTAATTGAGTTAGATGAAGCATCAATGTTAGATACTTTTGCGCTTTATGATTTATTAAAAGTTTGTAAATACTTTAATTCACGATTAATATTACTAGGAGATGTTGACCAATTACCTTCTATAGGTCCAGGTAAAATATTGAACCAGTTAATTGAATCAGAAGTACTTACAGTAACAAAATTGACTAAAATAAAAAGACAAGACGCAGGAGCATTAGTCAATAATATTTTAAAAATGAGCAAAGAAATAATCCAAGTAACAGATTTTATTGATGATACAATGATGTTAGTTAATATAGATGCTTATCATGTTAGCAGAGAAATAAATAAAGATGCGATTGAACTATTAATTAGAAATCATAATTTAAGTAAAGATAATACCAAATTTATAACTGGATATGCATCAAAAAAGAGAATATTTAACACAATAGATATTAATAATTTACTTCAAAATATATTTAATCCAGAAAATATAGATTTTGAATATGATAAAATTCCATCTAATCATAAATATGAAAATAGTTTTATTTTCAGGGTAAAAGATAAAATTCTAAGAATTGAAAATGATTATTCATCAAAGAAAATGAGAGCAAATGGTGAAGAAGCAAACATATTGGATTTTGATGGTTTAAAAGTTACTATTCAGTATTCTGGACCAGATGATAAACCTGAAAAAATAGGTATTGATGAACTGTATGAAAATTTTATACTTAATTACTGTGTTACCGTTCATAAATCACAAGGTAGTCAGTATGAGAATGTTGTATTCTTTATTGAACCAGAACAAACGTTTACTGATAAAAAGTCAATTTATACAGCAATCTCTAGAGCAAAATCTAGATGTTTTGTTATAGCAAGACAAAATGATTTTATTAATTTACAAAAAATTCCGAAAAAAATAAACTTGAAGGCTTCATTATTTATGAAAGAATCTGATAATTACGATTTTCCAAATTAAATTACACTGTCATTTGATACCAGGACCTGGATAGTTGGTTCTTTAAGTTACTTTGGGAATTTATTGTTTTATATATTTTTTTTTACAAAGACTTTTTTCGGGAAGTTCAAAATGGACAAAAAAAATGTCCAAATTTCAAAAATGAAAATAAATCTTCAAATTTGAAAATCGATGAGACCATAAAAATTTTTAGCGTCTGGTCTCTAAAATAAAATTTTTCACTTTGTGACTGTAAAATTTTATTTTTGTTAATATTTTTTTGCGGAAAAGAATTTAGGAGATTTTCTACTATCATATTAAGGATAGTAATGGGTATACAAAAGTCGCCAAAAGTCTCCAAAAAAAATGTATGTGAATATTGTAACTATACAACGTGTAAAATATCAGACTATACCAAACATTTGTCAACCGATAAACACCAAAAAAGGGTAAATGATAGTAAAATGGTAGAAAATGGTAGTGATTTATCTCCAAAAGTCGCTCGATATAAATGTCACTGTGGTAAAATATATAAATATGATAGCGGGTATTATAGGCATAAAAAAAAATGCTCTGAAACAACTATTGAAACAACGGTTGAAACAAAAGATGAATCGTCAGACAAAGATTTAATTATGATGTTGGTAAAACAAAACGCAGAATTATTAGAAGTAATAAAAAATGGAACACACAATACTAATTCACATAACAAAACGTTTAACCTTCAGTTCTTTTTGAATGAAACGTGCAAGGATGCGATGAACCTGATGGATTTTGTGGACTCCATTAAACTACAATTAACAGATTTGGAAAAGGTTGGTAGGATTGGATTTGTTGAAGGAATCTCAAATATCATCACATCAAACTTGAAAGCATTAGATGTGACTCAAAGGCCAATTCATTGTACTGACAACAAGAGAGAAGTGTTATATATAAAAGATGAAAACAAATGGGAAAAAGAAGCAGAAGCAAAAGATAAAATCCGAAAAGCAATAAAAAGAGTGGCTCATAAAAACATAATGATGTTACCAAAATTCAAAGAGGGTCATCCAGACTGTTTAAAAAGCGAATCAAAATACTCAGACCAATATAATAAACTAGTAATAGAGTCTTTTGGTGGAGCAGGAGATAACGACGCAGAGAAAGAGGACAAAATTATAAAAAAGATTTCAAACGTGACGACTATAGGCAAGGACGGAAATAATTAGCAACAGTTCTCTCTTGATTTATAAAAAAATTGAATTAAATCCCAAACAATATTAATATTGTATTAAATATTTATCAATTATAAGAATATGTCAAAACACTCAAAGATTATCACAGTAAAAGCAATTGAATCAATTGAAGATATTAAATTGGAGATTGCCGAAGTTAAATTTTATAAGCGTTCGCAACAAATCGCAGATTTTAATTATGGTGAGAATCGCGAAGTATTAAAAACAATTTCTACTCTCAGTCTAAATGAAACAGATATTGTCAATATCTTATATGTCACATCATTAATTGAACTACTAGGGTCTAAATATATAAATTTTGCTATTAGGTTACATAAAGAAAATTTTAGGATTACCGATGACGACTTTGCTGAAACTATTGGTAAATATATAGATTGGCAAACGCATACTGCGGCATCATATACACTTATGATGCGTAAGGCAGCAAAAATTATTGATTATAAATATTCAATTGAGTTGTAAATATGATAATAAATGTTTCTCTCTTGATTATAAACAAAACAATTTTTACCTTGTATAATATATAATGAATAATTTACAAAAAAGATTTGTGATGTTTTTAGTCGGATGTATAGGAGTTCGTTCTCTATTTGTTATTATTGCTAAATACATAAATACGAAATATTTAAAATATTTGGGTTACTTGGCTTTACTACCTGCTTTTGGGTTTATTTATATATATTTAACAGGCTCAAGAAAAACGGGTGCGGAAACATTTGGAGAGAAAATATGGTGGAATAATTTAAGACCCATACATTCTATTTTATATTTTTTATTTGCTTATAATGCTATTACAGGTAACAAACAATCTTGGATATATTTATTGGTGGATGTTTTAATCGGATTAATAAGTTTTTTAATACATCATTATGTAAATGGCGATTTTTTAAAGCTATAATGCGGGTGAATCGGTAAACAACATTTTTACACACCCCGAAGTAGCACCATTTTGTTTTAACTTCTTTACTTTTTGTGAACTAAGTTTTTCATAAAATCCGTCTTTTAATACATTATCCTTGTCGCCAAACAACTCTTGTTTGGTTTGTTTTTGAAGTTTTGTCAAAAGTGAGGTCATTTCTTTATTTTTTGTATATCCCTTAAGCAAGGGAGGGTATTTGTTTCTACCAGCTTCAAATAAAGTATTTTTACATGTTTTATTACAATAATACATCTTACACTCGAGCGGAATTTTTTTAAGAGCGGCCTTTCTACTTTTAGCCTGATATACTTTATATTTTTTTTTATCTGCAGGCGTCAGTGTTTTCATTAGATTAGTGTCAAAAGCATTCATGAGTTTTAAAGTTTTCCTTTGGTATGCTTTGCAAAATTGTTTACAAGTTTTCGGCATATATATTTCTTTATATTATATTTTTTCAACCCAATAACCATCTACGGGAACTTCACATTTATCCTCTTTAATCCAAAATCGTATGGAGTCCTGTCTATTCTCACAGCCGAATATGTATTCTATAAAATATTTTGGTAATATGTGTACACAGAAAAATATATTTTTTCTTGGCATAGAGGAAAATATTTTATATCGAAACTCCCCGTCAGAATAAAACCCTTCTGAAACCGAAAATTGTCTGATATAAAGAAAACGTTCAATTCGAAGACATCGTTCATCACTTTTTGAAATTTTGTTAATATTCATAGTTAATAATTACCTTTATGATTATATATTTATGTGTAAATAATATTATTATGTTTTCTCTCTTAGAAACAAATCAAGAACAATATTTCAAAAGAAAATCTAGTAATAATGTCAATTGGTGTCAAATGTTATCATATAGTTTATGATATGATAATATTAAATATGTTATACGAAATTTAGGCAAAGAGAGAACAGGGATAAATAAATTTTTATTTTTTTTCATAAAATTTGCCTTCTTGTCCACACATTTTTTCATACTTCCTTGCGATAGAACAAAAGGTATATTCAGGTTTATTATTTCTGTTAATTCCGTCTACTAAAAAATACCTATTATTTTCATCTTCATCTTCATCTTTTGGCAATAAAGAACATTTACCGAATTTATTACTAGTTAAAAACCCTTTTGTAAAAAACTTACAATCGCGACATAATTTGGGTTTTATCGGATTAGAAGAAAGTATTTCAGTAAATAAAATAAAAAGTAAAATACACTTCATTAAATACATCATAGATTAATATTTAAGTTATTATAATTAATGTTATAATACTATAAAAAAATGAAAGCAAATTACTAATCAAATAAAAAGTATAAAAGGATACGAGAGAATGCTTACGACATTATTATTTATTGCGATTATCATTTCGTGCAAAACGTTTGCTAAAGGGTTTACTAAGTTGCCTCGCTTTTCGAGGAAAACCAACTTACATGTAAGGTTAACAAGCACGGATTTTTATGACAATAACGATGGTGAGCGAGACAGACGAACCAACAAATACAATTATGAATATGTTTCTAATAATCATAATCAAGAAGAGCAACTCATTATACCAAATAATGAAATCCCATCTGATAATGATGTATTGTATACTCTTATATGGTTTGACTGCGAAGATTGTAAAAACTTAATACAATACTTAAAAAATGAACATAAACAAATATTATATATTAACGGAGGTTATTATTTCTTCGATGAAAACGACGAAACAAGTACCCCTTTATTTTATAAAGACGACGAATTGATTGCAACGGATATATTCGGTATTTACGAAGAATTATTTTTCAGGAGCATATAGCGGTAAATATGGGTCATTTATAAAACCCGAATTGAAGATGAATACATAAAATATTTTAATTATTGTGTCCTAGGGAGACATTTCTGAACTAAACCAAAAACGTTATAAATTATTTTTTGGTTTTCCTACTAGTTCTCTCTTTGACAGCAATGGTTGTTTCCAAAGTTTGTGGAATTGTTAGTTGTATATTGTCAATAATTGTTTCAGGTTGAAAAGTTTCTACCAAATTAGGGTCGATTCCATTTTTAATATCAAAGCCTTTTTTGGCAGTACAATACCGATAATGCTGCGATATCGATTTAGGAATAAATTTTTCACAATACTTACACATATTTTCTGCTTGATTAGTAGAAAAAGCAAATCTCGAAGAAAGATATTTTTCTAGATTTGGCATTTTTAGTTCATTTATAGAAAAGTTCATTTTTTCATTAAAGTCTTTTACTAGTTTCAAAAGAATATATTTTTGATTTACATAACTAACAAATTCTTTATTGATATCTTCCAACACATCTTTTTCTATAATACATCCATCTTCTTTTACAATAACTTCATCCAGTTTTATTTTAAAATTTTCAACAATATCAATGGCTGTTTTAATTTTATCTACATCAAAATTTACTTCGTGAACGTATAATAATACATTGCCATTATTAATTTGAATTTCAAAATTTTGTTTGTTTGTAATTCCGCGATGTTGTGCAAACATAATTCCGCTACAATTTTGTATTTCACAATCTCGGATAAATTTTTCTACTTCGTGTTTCGGAACATTTTTAGAATCGTGGTCTTTATTTTCGATTAAAATTTTAGGTTTATTGTTTCGCATCAAAATAATGTCGCCTGTTTCTTTTTGTTCATTACCAACATGGTCTATTTGAGCACACGGGAACAAAGAAAGTAATATATTATAAGTAACATGTTCAGATATATTTCCTTTTCCCACGCCTTTTTCGAATTTTTTTAGCATTTCAGTAACACTGTTTTGAAGCATTTGTTGAGAAGAATTGTTTTCTGAAAATATTTGTTTGATTTCATTTATTTTTTTATCAGATTCTAACAACTTTGATTCGATTCTGTTTTCCGAAGAAGATATAAGAGTTGTTAGAGTGTGGTGCGTTTGTCCCATGGTTGAATTCATATTATTTAAAAAATCATCAATTGTTTTTTTGTCCAAAGAAGAATTTAATAGTTTGGACGTTTCAGACGAAATCGAAGTTTGTAATAGTTTGAAATTTGAATTTATTTCTTTCGATAAGCTGTCTTGGTTTTTCGGTATGAGTTCGTTAATCATGTTAGTTGTTTTATCTAACAAAGAACCGTTAGTTTCTTTTATTAGAGGTGAGATATGCTCAACATTATTTGAAATCAAAATTAATTTAAGGTCGTCAATATATTCTTTTCTGTATTCTGTAAATTTTATTGTTAGAAGAGATGAAATGTCAGATTGATATTTGTTGATGTTGTTTCCGATTGAATCAACCTTGGAAGTTAGTTGAGAGACGTTTTCTAACAATTTAGATGCCAAATTGGAGGTTAAAGAGGTATCAACATTGGAAATAAGTTTTTTTAGAATACTTAAAAATAAAACATTCATATTTTCGAAATCAAGATTATATTTATTATAGAATTCAAATATTTCCTTGTTGTTAGTAGTAAGTTTATAATTATCCATTATGAATATTTAATATTATATATCTTTAAATCACTTTGGTTCCTAATTTTAATTAAAATAGGAACCAAAATGTGTCCGTGAAACCTAGCAAAAGTAAAATAGCACTAAAATAGAAACCTATTTCGAACATTAGAAAAGTTAGGTCCTAAAATAGGTCCTAAATAGAAACCAAAATTGGTTACGAAAAGCAAAAAAAAGTAAAATAGAAACAAAATAGAAACCAAAAAAGTTTTTCAAAAATAAAATTTAAAAAAT
>Ga0209358_10003689_pt1 | contig 11220 bp, 13 predicted proteins | sample LauGreFa1BDMLBSN_2_FD_187574 | JGI IMG/M metagenome (GOLD analysis project Ga0209358, IMG submission 187574) | Freshwater lake microbial communities from Lake Michigan, USA - Fa13.BD.MLB.SN (SPAdes) (version 2) | ecosystem: Environmental > Aquatic > Freshwater > Lake | place: Lake Michigan, USA...
GGTCGAGTTATTTTTAATACTGGAGCGGGCACTAATGTGACCCCTACAGTTTCCGCGGGCAGCACTTATCGAATCATTGATACTTATACATCCAATTTAAGTAATGGCGCATCATTCGATGGTTTGGCTGCATTGATTCTTTCAGAAATCTATAGATCTGGTGTCGCGGCAAATGATGCGGGCGGCGATTACCGCAAGGTTGGCAATGGTGGAAGTAGTATGGAAATTGTCTGCGTGAATTATGACGATAACGGAAATTGTAGATTTGACGATTAATTTGGCAAGGTTTTCGGCAAATACACATTTCACTACACATCGATATTTGAAGCTTGCAGACCCCCTGTTTATGGAGTTCAGCTCTGGGTTTCTGTTCTCATAATCCTTTGGTCCGCGGTTCAAGTCCGCGAGGGCCCACCAGTAGTGCAAAAGCCACCCAGTATTCTGTGGTGGCTTTTTTTAATCAAGTAAGTTATTCCCATTCCTTGTATAGTCCCTTGATTACTCCAACCGATTTTATTTTTATTGAATATTTATGCCTTATAACGGTCGTCTAACTTCTCTTTCTCATGGTGGTGGTTGTGGTTGCAAAATTGCACCAGGTGTCTTGAGCGACATCCTTAAAGCTTCACCAATCAGAAACATTCCGGCCGCTTTACTGGTCGGCTTAGATAACAATGAAGATGCCGCTGTTTATCAAATCAATGAAAATCAAGCCATTGTTGCCACAACCGACTTTTTCATGCCCATTGTTGATGATCCATTCGAGTTTGGTCGTATTGCTGCAACGAATGCGATATCTGATGTTTATGCGATGGGTGCGCAGCCATTGTTTGCTTTGGCCTTGCTTGGTATGCCCATCAATGTCTTACCTATGGAGGTTATTCAGCAGATCTCAGCAGGTGGTGAATCGGTCTGTGCTGATGCCGGCATCATGATTGCTGGTGGTCATTCAATTGATACGGTTGAACCGATCTATGGATTAGTTGCAATTGGTATTGTTGATCCAAAGAAACTCAAGAGAAACAACGGTGCCAAAGCAGGCGACAGTATTATTTTAAGTAAGCCTTTGGGCGTGGGCATTCTCTCGGCGGCACTAAAGAAAGAGCAACTATCTGAGTCTGGTTATCGCGAGATGATTGCCTTAACAACCAAGCTCAATAGGCCTGGTGTTGAGTTGGCAAAATTAAATGGTGTTCATGCTTTGACGGATGTCACAGGGTTTGGCTTAGCAGGACATTTACTAGAGTTGGCCCGTGGCGCCAAATTGCAAGCCAAATTAGATTGGAAGAGCATTCCAGTTATTGAAGAGGCTGTGAGCTTGGTGCAAAAAGACATTTACACCGGTGCCTCAACTCGCAATTGGGTAGGCTACGGCAATGAAGTGAAGTTGGCTCAGAACATATCTTTATGGCAGCAAAATTTACTCACAGACCCTCAGACCAGTGGAGGTCTACTCATTTCTTGTGCCCCGGAAGTGGAGCAAGAGGTGTTGGCGATATTACAAGCTGGTGATTTTGGTGATGCCAAAAAAATTGGATACTTTACCGAAGGATCTGGCCTTTCAGTAGATTAAGAAGAGTCAATTGTTTGCGCTCTTTAATAATCTGTCTGTCAATGATTTGATGCTTCTCTTTTCAAGTGAGGGCTGAACATAATGAACTCTCTTTTTAATATGTGCTTCTAAAGACTTATAAAAAAGAGGTTCGAACTCTGCTTTTTGTAGCATCAGCGCCAAAGCTTTTGCATCCCCGACTGGGTAGTAGCCAGGGTAGTCATCACCAAGTAAGCCACGATTACCTGGAATATCTGAAGCAATCACAGGCACCCCAATAGCAATGGCCTCTGTGACAACGTGAGCTCCACCCTCCATGAGGCTTGATATCACCATCAGATGACTGCGAGAGAGTTGCTGTAGCGTCTCGGGGTGGCTCAGTTCATCAAGCCACTGGTAGTTCTTAAGTTCTTTGTTATATACCTTTGCTTGGCTTTTCATTTCTGGACTCATGGCCTTGCCCAAGTGCAAAACTTTTATCTTGCTCTCAGATCTAAGGTATTGAAGACTTTCTGCTGTGCAAAAAGGATCTTTCTCTGGTCTGAGATGGCCGATCACGCTGATTAAGAAACTCTTCTTTAGAAGAGCTTTGCGTTTGACTGGTTTGGTTGATTGATAAATGACGTGAGTTTTACCCTGCAAACTTTTTGGAATCATCGCCAATGCTGCAGATTGCAGAACAACGATGGCATCAGATATTTCCATTGATTTCAATACCTCAGGATGCGATGGCATGTCTCGGTACAAATCAGTACCAGTCATGATGAGGATGATGGGGTGATTGGGATGAAGCTTTCGAAATTGAACAATCGATGCATGACTTCTATAAGCGTGTAGGGCAATCAATACATCCGTGTGTTTACTGGACCACTGACTTGAGATTCGGACTTGATGACCCAATTTTTTCAGAAAGCTCTGCCAACGCAACGCTGTGATGCGATTGCCATGCAGGCTCCCTGGCGGTGCAGGAGTAACGATTTCTATATGGCTTGTGATGTTAATGACCCAATAAAAATTTCAAGAACTTCTTTAATGATGTTTAACTCTTCTTGTGATTGTATAGACCTTCTCAAATCTCAAGAGGGGTATGCAAATAATGGGATAAGTAACATAAATGAGCATTCATTCACTGATTCTCTTTTTAAGACATAATTCACTCATTCCAATTTTTGATCAATAACCAATAAAGAGACAAATATGAATACACTAGACGCCATCCGCCAAAGAAGAGCTATTAAGCACTTTGATCCAGCTCATCAGATCACAAAAGAAGAAATACAAGAATTGATCGATTTGGCGATGCAATCCCCATCTTCATTCAATATTCAGCATTGGCGCTTGGTCAATGTCACAGATAAAGCCCTAAGAACTCAATTGCGTGCAGCTGCACATGATCAAGCTCAAGTGACAGACGCTTCCTTATTATTTGTTATTGCTGTGGATATCAAAGCTTGGAGCAAAGATCCAGCAAGATATTGGGTGAACGCACCTAAAGAAGCTCAAAATATCTTGGTGCCATGGATCAGTCCTTTCTACTCAAGCGATGAACAGCTACAGCGTGACGAAGCCATGAGATCGGCTGGCATTTTGTTACAAACCATGATGTTGTCTGCCAAGGCCATGGGTTATGACTCTTGCCCAATGGTTGGTTTTGACTTTAAGAAAGTCGCTGAATTGGTTCACTTGCCAAAAGACTTTGCCTTGGCTGCGATGTTGCCTATTGGTAAAGCGACTAAACCAGCCTGGCCAAAACCTGGCTTCATTCCTCAGTCAGAAATGGTTGTTGAAAATCATTTTTAATTTAAATGAATGTTTCGATCAATAGGAGCAATGAATAATGAACAAGAAGACATTGCTCACTGTTCTTTCACTTTTGATCTTTACATTCTTTGAGTTGATGGTTGTCATCCTTGATGTTGGCTTGATGGCAGTTGCATTTACGATTCCTGCCTCGATTGGTTATGTCCTCATGCCTCAGTTTGGAGATTTGATTTACTTGGTCTTTTTGGCCATGGGTATTGCAGCAGTGGCAGTTGTTTTTGTTTATCGCAAGCAATCACAAGCTTACTTTAGAAAAACCTTGGGTGAACGCTCAGAAAATCTGATTGAAAAACTGAGATTTAGTCGATGGTTCAAGGATATCTCTCAATAAAAGGCAGTATTGGCAAAAGCCTCATTTAGGTATAGGATGAAAAATCAACCATCTAAAGGAGGTCGTGATGTCAGGTCAACATGAATTCATGAAGTGGCAGCAAGAACGTGCCAAAGAGCTTTTTTCCCTATCTCATCGACTGTTAGAAACAGCTAAGGAGCTTGGTGAACATCAAGTCACAGAAATCAAGGCCAGCATGGAGCATGCCAAGTCTTATGCCAAACAAGCTGCTACCAATGATGTAGCCAAGCTAAAAGCTTTGCAGGAACAGTTCTCTGAAGATGCGATGGCTCGCATGGCTTCATATCAAAAGAAGATCAAGAGCCTTCTGAAGAGCATGGAGGACGAGGCTGCTGATGAAGTAGAGAAGCACCTAGATAAAGCTCGCTCTGCCATGGAAGATTGGCTCAAAACTGCTAGCAAAAACCTACCAGCAGGCTCAGATAAGTTCAATGACATTGTGCGTGATGTGGCGGATGCTGGACATAAGGTCTTAAAAGAAGGGCGCAAGATGGCAAAGCAAGCAGCGGAAGCTGCAGAGCAAGGCTTGGCTAATTTAGAAAAAATGGGCCAAGGGGCTGCTAAAAAATCTGCATCAGCTGCCAGCAAAAAGCCTGCCGCAAAAAAAGTTCCTAAAAAGGTTGTTAGAAAGACCGCAAGGAAATAAGCAAAGCTCTGATAGCCTTAATTGCTTAATTTGCTTTGTTTTCTACCCAGAAAAGCCATGCACCAGCATGGCTTTTTGATTGATGAAATCAAGGGCATGCTCCTCTATAATTCGCGAATTAATCAGTTTCAATACAAAGGTTAACTATGTTGCTTTGGTTGGTTGCAATTTATTTATTGGCATCAATTGCGATTGGTCTTCTGAGTGCCAGAAAAGTCCACAATGCCAAAGACTACATCACGGCAGGACGTAATTTGCCTTTGCCCATGGTTCTTGCCATGGTGTTTGCCACATGGTTCGGTGCTGAAACTGTTCTTGGTATTTCTGCCACATTTTTAGAAAGCGGTTTTCGAGGATTGATCTCTGATCCTTTGGGCGCATCTATCTGTTTGGTCATCTTCGGTTTGGTTTTTGCTAGACCTCTTTACCGCATGAATTTGTTGACCCTGGGTGACTTTTTCAGAATCAGATACAACAAACAAACAGAAATGATTCTGTCACTGTGTATTGTTATTTCTTATTTGGGTTGGGTGGCTGCACAAGTCACGGCCTTAGGTTTGGTATTCAACGTCTTATCTTACGATGCAATTTCTCAGACGCAGGGTATGTTGATTGGTTCTACAGTGGTTTTGTTGTACACCCTATTTGGTGGTATGTGGTCTGTGGCAATCACTACCTTTGTACAAATGATTGTGATTGTGATTGGTTTATTGATCGTCACATGGACAGCCGGTGATATGGCTGGGGGCATGAGTCATGTCATCAGTACAGCGGCAGCAGCTGGTAAGTTTGACTTCCTGCCTAAATTAGAGTGGCTTGATATGGTTGGCTGGATAGCAGCTCTGGTGACCATGGGCTTGGGTTCAATCCCACAGCAAGACGTCTTTGCAAGAGCAAATTCATCTAAAAATGAAACTGTTGCGGTCTGGGGCACGACCTTTGGAGGTATTTCTTATTTCTTCTTTGCTGCAGTGCCATTGTTCTTGGCCTACTCAGCCACGATGATTGATCCTGACTTGGTGGCAAGGTACATCAGTAAAGATTCACAATTGATTTTGCCGATGTTTATTTTAGAAAAAATGCCGTTCGCTATGCAGGTGGTTTTCTTTGGCGCACTTCTATCGGTGATCATGAGTACAGCATCAGGAACTCTACTGGCACCTTCGGTCACTTTTTCAGAAAACATTCTTAAATCAGTTGTGCCGCACATGAGTGACCGCACATTTTTATGGGCAACCAAACTCACAGTGGCATGTTTTGCCTCAATCGTTACCTTTTACGCTATTTACACAGACGCATCGATTCACGCCATGGTCGAACATGCTTACCGAATCACCCTGGCTGGTGCTTTTATACCTTTGGCGGCAGGTTTGTTCTGGAAAAGAGCCAGCAATTTAGGGGCTGCTCTTGCTATCACCTTTGGTTTGGGTGTATGGTTACTATTAGAGTTCACAAGTGCAGAATTGTTGGTTGAGCCACATTTATTAGGCTTGATTGCCAGTTTTGTTGGTATGTTGTTAGGATCTTTTCTGGTGCCAAATAAGCACAATTTCGATCACTTAAAGATGGGGCAGTAAATTACTGAATGAGAAAACTATTACTTCTGAGTGCAATATTTTTATCGGCCTGTCAATTGGGTCATAAGGAAGAAGCGCCTAGAGTAATGGGTGATACTCATTGGACTTTAGAGTTCACATTGCTCAAAAACAACAAGCCCACTGAAATTAAAACGTTTCAATTTGAATCGCGCATGGATTGCTTCAATACCATGTACAAAATGCAAGAAGCTGCCAAAAAGGTTCGTAATCAAACTGGCGCAGGACTTTGCTATAAGTTATTTGCTGATGGCCAAGAGCGCACCAGCAATGATTTATTGACCAGGCATTAAAGACGCCTTAAAGCTTATTGCTGGGCTTGATCAAATCTTTGCGTTGATAACCTAGCTTTTCAGCTTTTAATAAAAGAGCTTCCTCTAACTTTGGATCCAGTTGCTTTTGTCTGGCCAAAATCCAAAAATACTTACCGGCTGGCTCGCCAATCAAAACCCAAGAGTAATCCTCAGCCAAATCGATCACCCAGTAGTCCCCATAAAAAGGTCTAAAGAAAGACACCTTTAACTGCGAGTTATTCGATCCCGGAACTACCTTGGCGATACCATTCGCTACCTTAGGGCCATCCTTTTTCAGGCAGGTATTGAGAACGCTGATGTGGCCGTCATCTCTTAGAGCATATTGAGCCGAAACAGTCACACAATCAGTGCCTTCAAACCAATTAGGTAAACGATAAATCTCGTACCAAGTTCCTAGGTAGCGGCTCAGATCAACAGAGCTAACGCTTTTAAGAGGGCTGCTTGATTGGCGGTACACCGCTTGATTGGCGCAGGCGCTTAAAATCAACACGCTGGCAACAGAGATAAATAAAAGATAAATATTTTTACGCATCATGACATCGTAAACTAAACTGATACACACATGAAAATTCGTATTTGGGATCTGCCGACAAGATTATTTCACTGGCTTTTGTTCATGGCCGTGATTGGTAGTTTTGTGTCCGTTAAGTTAGGTGGTAATGCCATGATTTGGCATGGTCGTTTTGGCTATCTTGTTTTAACCTTGATCTTCTTTAGGATCATTTGGGGTTTTGTGGGAACGCATCATGCGCGCTTTGTGCATTTCATTCGATCACCTAAAGCAATCTTGGCTTACCTTAAAAATTCTGTTGAAACGCCTGGGCACAGCCCAGTAGGGGCTATCTCAGTTCTCGTATTGATTGGTCTATTTTTAATTCAAGCCTTGGCGGGATTGTTTGCCAGTGATGACATTGCCTTTGATGGGCCGCTGGCAAAGTATGTGGCGTCTTCTTGGGTGGAGCTCTTAACGTCATTTCATCGCTGGAATGAATGGGTGCTGTTGGCTTTGGTGGGGGTGCACATTGGCGCCATTTTGTATTACAAATATGCCAAGAGAATCAATCTTATCTCTGCCATGATCACGGGTGATAAAGAGTGGACAGAAACTGCTCCTTTGGTTCAGGATGACTCAAAGATAAGACTCAAAGCGATGGCCATATTACTCACCATCGCTTTGATCATGTATTACTTCTTACGATAGTTATCGTGGCAGGCTTTGCAAGATTTACCTGCTTCACCAAATGCTTTTTTAATGGTTTCTAAATCACCAGATTTAGCAGCAACATTTAGATCAGCCACGGCTTTTTGCATTTTCTCGCTACCGGCTTTGAACTTATCCATTTCTTTCCAAATTTCAGGCAATGATTTACCACCTTCTGTGCCTGGACCAAATGCTTGCCATGGCAGCTGAGCCATGCTGGCAACCACTGCAGCATTGGCAGCAACTTCATTTTTATCAAATGGTTTTTCACCTTTAACCACAGCCCCAATTCTGGAGAAATGATTGCCCATCACCACAAAGGTTGCGGCACGATATTTGATCGCATCTTCAGTTTTAGCAAATTGAGCATGAGCCATGCCCGGCACTAATAGTGAAAGCATTAAACCTGCTACTAAGATCGGTTGTTTCATGGTTATCTCCTCAGTTATTAAAAAATGAAACGAAATGGCACAAGTAAAACATCTAATAGCCAGTAAGTGGCTGACATTACTGGCCGCATCCAAAGGGCGCTGATCACGCCAGTGACTACCAAGCCTAAAACAATGAAAAAGCCCCAAGGTTCAATTCTTGAGACCATCGCAGCTTGTTTCCACGGTAACACACCCACCAAAATTCTTCCACCGTCTAATGGTGGCAGAGGGAATAAATTAAAAGCAAACATCACCACATTGACCAATACACCTGCCTGACACATTTCTAAAAAAAAGCGTTCAGTGAGCGATACTTTGACCAACAGCAAATACATGATGGCCCAAAAAATTGCCTGAACTAAGTTGGATCCTGGCCCTGCCAGAGCCACCCAAATCATGTCTTTTTTAGGGTGTCTTAAATTGCCAAAGCGAACGGGTACTGGTTTGGCGTAACCAAACAAGAATGTGCCAGCGGTAGCAAAGTACAAGAGCAAGGGAACGGCGATCGTGCCCATTGGATCAATGTGCTTGATGGGATTGAGGGTCACTCTGCCTAAAGCGTAGGCTGTGTTATCACCCAGTTGTTTGGCTGCATAACCGTGCGCCGCTTCATGCAAGGTAATGGCAAAAATGACGGGTATCGCATAAATAGCGACTGTCTGAATGATGTTTGCAATATCCATTAAGCGACCGCCACAATATCGTAACCAGCTTCAATAATGGCTTCGCTCAATTGTTCGCTATCTAAGCCGCTGGTCACTATGACTGTTTGTTTGGGGATGTCTGTATCAACCTTTGCTTGGGGATCGAGTCCCGCAATGGCTTTTGTGATGGCCTGGGTGCAGTGACCACAGTTCATGCCTTTAACAGTAAAAATGAACGCCATATTTTTTGTAGTTTCCCAATATAAGTAGGACAATCTATGTAAATCTTAACTTATTTCATTATGGAGTGTATGAGTCAATTAGTCACCTTAAAGATTCGCGGCATGACATGCGCCTCATGTGTGACTAGGCTTGAAAAATCATTATCAAAAGTTGCTGGGGTAGATGCTGCGAACGTTAATTTGGCAACTGAAAAAGCTCAAATCAGAGTCAATCAAGAACCCCAAATCATCACGAATCTTTTAATCACAGCTGTTGAAAAAGCTGGATTTGAAGCAAGTGTATCCAGTCGCGAACAGGCAAGTCCCGCTCCTACCAACATCATCGACTTGCATGGCAAAGGCGCAGTGATTTTGGCCATCACCTTGTCTTTGCCATTGCTTGCTCCCATGTTACTCATGCCTTTTGGGATTCATTGGATGTTGCCAGCGTGGGTGCAATTCTTATTGGCCACCCCGGTGCAATTTATTTTGGGCTCTCGTTTTTATGTGGCCGGCTTTAAAGCTTTGCGCATGGGTTCTGGCAACATGGACTTATTGGTGGCACTTGGCACCACGGCTGCTTATGGTTTAAGTATTTACACCTGGCATCTTTCTGACTGGGGTAGAGCTTATGCACCGCATGAACTTTATTTTGAAAGTTCTGCGGTGGTGATTTCCTTGGTGATGTTGGGTAAGTGGTTAGAAGCCAGAGCCAAAAAAGAAACCACTGCAGCCATCACGGCTCTACAGTCTTTGTGGCCTGATCAAGCCAAGCTGTTGCGCCAGCATGATTTAATCCAATTGGATTATGAGCATTTACCGATTGCGCAAATATTACCGGGTGATTGGGTCTTGGTGCTACCGGGTGAGCGCATTCCTGTGGATGGGATGGTCATCGAGGGCCTCAGCGAAATTGATGAATCGATGTTGACAGGTGAATCACAGTCACTTGAAAAAGAAAAAGGTTCAACTGTGATCGGCGGCTCCTTGAATGGATCTGGGCGATTGATCATTCAGGCAACAGGTGTAGGTGAGACAAGTGTCTTAGCGAAGATGATTGCTTTAGTAGAAAACGCCCAAGCAGAAAAAGCACCCATACAAAGATTGGTTGACCAGGTCAGCGCCTGGTTTGTGCCTGCAGTGGTTTTGATTGCTGTGATCAATTTTTTAGTTCACGCATTAATTTTCAATGATGCACAAAATGCATTGCTGTATTCAGTGGCAATCCTGGTGATTGCTTGCCCGTGTGCTTTGGGCTTAGCCACGCCCGTTGCCATCATGGCGGGCACTGGGGTCGCGGCGAAGTTTGGTATTTTGATCAAGGATGCCCAAGCTCTTGAGCTGGCTCACCGTATCAACATTGTGGCATTTGATAAAACTGGCACATTGACGATGGGTAAACCCAGTGTGAAAAGTTTTACTAACTTCAGCACTTCACATGATCAGCAAATCCATGCCTTGGCCTTGGGTTTACAAATGGGCAGCGAGCACCCTCTGGCAAAAGCCATGATTCAATTTGGTGAGCAACATCAAGTGAATGCAGAAGGCTACGCCACAGTTCTTGCCAATATTGGAAAGGGCATTGAGGGCCAATGCTTGATAGGCTCTTATCAAAGCAAGGCCATCGCCTTCATGAGCTTTCATGCAATCAAGGAGCTTGCTTCTGAGCAAATTCAAATGACAGCAATCAATGAATTAAATCTTGGTCACAGTGTGTCTTGTTTGGTGGATGTGACAGATTCATCAAATCATCAGATTTTGGCACTCTATTCATTTGGGGATGAGTTAAAAGCAAATGTGAGTGAAGCGATCCTACGCCTCAAATCAATGAAGATTAAAACCGTCATGATTTCAGGTGACAACAAATTGGTCGCCAATTTACTGGCACAGAAAATTGGCGTTGATGAAGTTTATGCAGAAGTATTGCCCGCTGAAAAAGCAACCATCATTCAGTCATTGAAAACCATCAATGGACGCAGTTATGTGGCAATGGTTGGTGATGGGGTGAACGACGCACCCGCTCTTGCTGTGGCAGATGTTGGTATTGCTGTATCAACTGGAACAGACATCGCCATGCATGCGGCGAGCATCACTTTGATGCGAGGTGACCCTGCTTTGGTGCCTGATGCAATTGAAATATCCGCTAAGACCTGGCAGAAAATCAAACAAAATCTATTCTGGGCTTTTGTCTATAACTTGATTGGTATTCCACTGGCTGCATTGGGTTATCTAACACCCATGATTGCCGGGGCAGCAATGGCAGCATCGAGTGTGAGCGTGGTGGGTAATGCTTTACTGCTCAGAAAATGGTCTAGGCCCAAATCCTGATAGCTCAGAGTTTGGGCCTAGATGCATTAATTACCAACATAAGTGTTTAAGTTAATGCCTTCTTTGGTCATGATGCGAGTAACCGCTGGTAGGGCTGCGACTGCCGCAGCATAGC
>Ga0209358_10003690_pt1 | contig 11218 bp, 20 predicted proteins | sample LauGreFa1BDMLBSN_2_FD_187574 | JGI IMG/M metagenome (GOLD analysis project Ga0209358, IMG submission 187574) | Freshwater lake microbial communities from Lake Michigan, USA - Fa13.BD.MLB.SN (SPAdes) (version 2) | ecosystem: Environmental > Aquatic > Freshwater > Lake | place: Lake Michigan, USA...
TTAAACATTTAAAAATAAAAAAAATGGAAAATGTATTTGAACCACAAGGAATGATTGGAAATGAAGTTTTTGAACCTACTTCTAATTTTGGATTAATGGAAACTATTTCAAAAATTAAAAATCCAATAAAAGCAAGAAGATTGAATAATCAAAAATTAAGCGAAAATGATTTAGTTTTTTTAGCATTAATTAGGTCGCTTAATAGAATGGATAGAGTTATTTTAAATTTAATTCGTAAAACAAAAGGTATTGATAAAGCAATAGAAAAAGGTAAAGAAAGATACGAGAAAATGTATGGTAAACCTTTTTCTTTAAATGATGTAAAAGCAAAACCAACAAGAAATTTAAAAGATAAAATTCAAAGACTTACTGAAAAGTTAATGATGAAATTGAAAAAATCGGGGTTTGATGATTCATTTTTTGAAGATTTTAATTTTGATGATTTAGAATTTGATGATTCATCTAATTTTGAAGATTATTCTGATTTTGCATTAATTGATACTATTAAAAATAAGTTCAATCAAGCAAAAGAAAAAATAAAAGGTATTTTTTCAAAAAAACAAAATGTTAATACAGAAAACGTAAGTTTACAAACAACTCCCGATGCTAACGCTAAAAAAGACGATAAAATCTTTGGTATGCCAAGAAAAACGGCTATTGGTGTAGGTGTTGGACTTGTTGTTATAGGTATTTTAGGTGTAGTTTTAACTAAAAATAAAAAATAATTATTATGGAAAACGTATTTGAACCACAAGGAATGTTAGGAAACGAAGTTTTTGAACCAACATCTAATTTTGCAGGAAAACCAAATACACCTGTTAAAAACTCTGAACTATCAAATATGTTGCAACAATTAAAAAATGTTAGCGATATTGAAAAAGTTAGAACGGCAGTTGAAACAGGAGGTTTAACGGCAGGTTTATTTTTAGCAAAAAGATTTTTAGATATTCAAAATATGAAAAAATCTTTTGATGGAGAATCTGAATTTGATGGAGAACTTGAATTTGCAGGAAAAAAAGCAGTTCCTAAAAAAATACTTGATAAAGTTAAAGCAAAAATAGTAGCAAAAAAAGTTGGTGCTGAAATGAAAGCAAAGCACGAAAAAGTAAAAGAAGAAATTAAAAAAAGTGTTGAAACAACTCCTGTTAAAACGGAGGAAGTAAAAACTGATGCTTCATTACAAACAACACCCGAAGAAGTTCCTGCTGAAAAAAAGGGTTTATCTAAAAAAGTTCTTATCGGTGGTGGAATTGCACTTTTAGTTTTAGGAGTTGCAGGATTTTTCTTTTTTAAAAAAGGAAAGAAAAAATAATTTATTAATTTTTAAATAAAAAAAAATGGAAAACGTATTTGAACCTATGGCAAACTTTAATGGAGAAGTTTTTGAACCTATGGAAAATTTTGATGGAGAAGTTTTTGAACCTATGGCAAACTTTGATGATGAATATGCTAATTTTGGACTTTTTAATCGTAAAAAGAAACAAGCAACAACAAGCACACAATCATCTCCTGTTGACCCAAATGCAGGAAAACCTGCTACTGTTGTTGCAGAACCTAAAAAAGAAAGAAAACCTGTTGATTGGGGTAAAATAGGAACGGCAATAAAAACAGGAGCAGATACATTATCTACTCTTGCACCTGTTTTTTCAAAACCCGAATTTCAAAGAAATTTAGAAGCAGTATGTGGTTCATCGGGTCAAGTTTTTGGAATTGGAAAACCAAGACAATCTTATTTAACTTGTGCCGAAAACTATATGAAAACACAAGGGATTAATAATCAACAATTTCAACAATGGCAAAATAATTTATCAACTGACAATCCAAGTAATCAATCTACACCACAAACAGGAGGATTATCTATGGGAGCAAAAATTGGTATTGGAGTTGGAGCATTAGCAGTAGTTGGTCTTGTAGTATTTCTTATTGTAGGAGGTAAAGGTAAAGGAAAAGGTAGAAAATAAAATGGCTAAATCTCTTTATGAATTAGAATATGGTTTTGAAGCACCCGATTTGTTAAAATCTGAACAAGTCGGGAGCATCATAACTCAATTTTTTGAAAAAGGGAAAGTTTTTTTAGCAGAGCCTTATAAAAAAGATAGAATTATTGTTGAAAAAAGATTTGTTTTTCCTATTGAAATAGTAAAAAAAAGTGATAGACTATCTAATTTAAAAATTGATGATGCTTTATTACCTAAAAAAGAAGATGAAAATTCTGATTTTACAGGTAAAAGTCCTTTAACGCTTAAAGATAAAATAAGTGAAGAAAGTAAAACTTTTAAAAATGGAGCATTATTAGGTTTAGCAGTAGGTATTTTAAGTGCTTTATATTTTCAAAAATCTGTGCTTTGGTTTAGTATTTTTGGAGTAGCAATAGGAGGTTATGTAGCAAAAGAAGTCAATAAGTCTAAAAGTAAAGATTTAGGTATTAAAACTAAATAGTATGGAAGATAAAGATTCAAATGGTGGTTTTATTGGTGGTCTTAAAAAAGCCGTGAATATGTATGTCCAACAAAGAAATTCAAGCGTTAAAGATGGTCTTACAGGTATTGAACAACAAAACCCTATAAAACCTATTATAAACAAATCATTAAAGGATAGAAAAATATTAGGTTTAAAACCTCTTAATTATGTTGCAGTTTCATTATCTGTTGTATTAATTTGTGGAATAGCAATTGTATCTTTAAAAAATAAATAGTATGGATAAAGTTTTATTATATAAAAAAGCACTTGAAAGAAAGTTGAATAAAATTAAAAAAAGACTTGAATTAATCAATGATTATGTTTCTGATGAACAAGCAAAAAAAATATCATTTGGAAATTGGTTAAAAAAAGTAAAAGGTATTAATATTTTTGATTTTTTCACATCTATTGGTTACAAACCTTTTCAAGACAGAGCGATTTCTGATGATTCAGAGAATAATTTTATTAAGTCAGCAAAAGATTTTTTATTAAACGAAATTAAAGGTTATCCTGTTTTTGTTAAAGAAGAAAAAAGTGGTATTGATGGAATGGTCTTTAATGAACATACAGGAAGATACTATCCTATTGCAGATAGTTTTAGGTATCAACAAGAATTAGCAAATCAACAACCTATTCTTAATGATATTGAGGGAATTAGTTTAAATGATATTGGAAATTTAGATATTTCAAGTTCTACAAATAAATACAAAGTTTATTGGCTTAAAGAAGCGTTAGGTTCTGAATATGACAATTTAGATGGGGAATACTCTAATTTTATTAAAAATGATTTTGATTACAAAAAAAGAAAACAATTAAGAGATAGAAGAATTGATGAAAGAATGTTTAGGATTAGATTAGATGGCAACCCTTTTTAATTAAATTTTATTATTTTTACATTAATTTAAAAAAAAAGATATAAACAACTAAAAAAAAATATTATGGGATTAGATTTAAACGATTACGAATTTGAAAGTCCAATAGGATTTGATGGAGAAAACGAATACAATTTTTATGGAGATGAATATTCTAATTTTGGAATATTCGATAAGATAGGAAAAGGATTCAAACAACTTGGAAAAAACATTTCTTCGGGTGTAAAAGACTTTGTTAAAAACCCTATAAAAGCAGTTGGAAACCTTGCAAAAGACACAGGTAGAAATGTTGTTAAAGGTGCAAAAGCAGTTGGTAAAGCAGTTGGAGATGTTGCTCACAAAGGTTTTCAATTAGTAAATAGATGGGTAAATCCACTTACTATCGCAGGTAGAGAGGGGTATAAATATATTGTGCGTAGAAATGGTTTTGGTCTTGCTGATAGAATTGCACCACTTTTTATCAACGATGGAGATGCAAGATTGAAAAAATATAAACCCGATGCAATCAAAAACATAAGAAATAGTAAATATAACATTGAAAATGCTTGGAGAAATATGGGGGGTGCAGTAAATGAATTGCGTGATGCAGTTTTAGATGGACAAGGCAGACCACCACGAATTTTCAAAAAAGGAGATAAATCTTTTGATGGAACAGAAACGGCTTACTCTTACAATTTTAATGGTTCTGATTACAATTTCTATGGAGATGAAATGTATTATTTTGATGATAATGCAAAATATACACATTTTGACGGAGAAGTTAATTACTCTAATTTTGTTGACCCTATTGCAGTCGGAACATTAATTGTATCGGGATTAGGTGTTGTTGCTACATTTATAGGTGTTTTAAAATCAAATAAAGTTCCCGAAAACCCATATCAAGAGAACTCTCCCGAATATACGGCACAAAACACAATGCCTACTACGGCAGTTGAGATTGACCCTAATGCACCAATCTTATCTCCCGATGGTAAACAAATTATTGACCCACAAACAGGACAAACATATAATACACAAGAAGTTGTAAAATCAAATTTACAAACAACTCCCGATGGAGCAACAACTTCATCAACAGAAGAAAAGTTTTTAGGTATGCCTAAAAAAGTTGGTATTGGAGTAGCGATAGGTGTTGGTGTATTAGTTGTAGGAGGTGTTGTTTTAGCGATTGCGAAAAAGAAAAAATAAAAAAAACTTATTAGATGTTAATAAAAGTTCCATCAAATAATTTACCTTTTCAATTAGAGTTAACTATAACTACTAATCATAAAATTCCTTTAAGGATTGTGGCGAAAGACCCTAAAAAACCTGCGAGTAAATATTATGATAGATGCCCTATGGTTGACGGAGAGAGAAAATTCACACTTCATTTCCCTGTTTCTCCTAAAATGTTAAGTATATATATATTTAATGAGGAAAATGGGGATTTACCTTACGGAGAAGATGGTTCTTTTGAGGTAAAAGATGTTAAAATAGAAAAATTAAGGGAATTTGATGTATGGTGGAATCAAGACACTAAAAACTTTTACAAATTTGCAGTAAACTTTGTTCAAAATGCAGGTATTCTTTCGGCAACAAGAAAAGATGGTAGTCCAAGTATTTATCGTTCTGACGATGGTAAATTTACAATAGATTATTATGACAATATTACTGATAGGAATAGTGGAGAAATAATCAACACTCCTGCAAGAATATCTCACGGTTCGGGTATAATTGAAATAAGTAAAAATAAATTTTTAGACTATACTATTCCAATGAGATTAGTCATATTACTTCACGAATTTGGGCATAAATATTTAAACCCTAAAATGAATAGAAGTATTGATTATGAAACAGGAGCAGATATTTCAGCACTATATGTTTATCTCGGAAAAGGTTGGTCGCCTTTTGAAGCAAATAAATCTTTTTTAAATGTTTTTAGAAAAGCAAATTCTGATTCAAACCATAAAAGATTTAAAATAGTTAGAGATTTTATATACCAATATGATAGAGGTTTAATCGAACAAAAATTAAAATAATGGAAGAAGAAAAAGGTTTAACAAGTAAGCAGAAATCAATTATAGGTTTATCTCTGATTTTTGGTGGTATATTCTTGTTATATTTAAGTTCAAAAATTAAAAAATAAAAATTATGAATAAAAAAGAATATTTATTGTTATTTCTTGGTTTAACGGCAATTGCAGTTACAGGTGTTTTTATATATAAAAGCGTTAAAGGATTGAGTAGCAATATAACGAAAGAACAGAAAGAAGAACTTGATATTAAAATAGTTAGAACAGATAATAAATAATTAGTTATGCAGTATAAAATTGAAATACCTACAATTGGATTAGTTGCACCTAAAAGCAAAGGTTCAAGAGATTCTTTAAAAAATATGCTTTTAAGAATCATAAAAAATTATGGTAACTTTATTAAAGTAGCATCGGAAGAATCAAACATACCTGCTTCTGTTATTGCATCATTTATTGCCGTAGAATCGGGAGGAAACCCAATTGCAAGTGCATCGGGTAATGGAACTTGCCACAACACTATTGGTTTAATGCAGTGGAATAGAAATTACACAAAAAGCACGTTAGAAAAAGAATATTCAGCAGATAGACTTACAGATGTTGAAAAAGGTATTCTTCGTAAATATGGAATTACTTTCAATAAAGATGGTAAAACAAGAAAAATAAATTGTAATGACCAAAAACAACCCGAACTAAATATTTTAATTGGTTCAATTATTTTAGGACAATTAATTTCAGAATTAACTTCTAAAAATAAAGGTTGGGCATTAGAACAAGATAATACTTTGAGATTAGATAAAATTATATCTGTTTACAATGCAGGAATGTTTGGAACAACAGGAAAACTTGCTACTGATAGTAAGTTAAGAGGTGTTCCTGTGGATACTACTTCTGTTAAAAAATATAGAGATGTAGTTGCTACATTTAACCCTACAACAAAAAATTACATTGATTTAATTATGGGTAAAGATGGATTTATGGATATATTAACATCTGATTTAATTAATGAAAGATATGGTAAATAATAAAGTTAAAATAGCAATTATATCAATATTAGGTATTGGTATTGCAATAGGAGGGTATATTGCATTTAAGAAAATTTATATGAGTAATAAAGTTTCTGCTGATGCAAAAAAGAATAGAAAAGTTTTTATTAATAACAAAAAATAATGGCTACAATCAATATAAATGTTCCGAATACAAAATTACCTGTTTTAAGTAGTGATGTATTAAAAAAAGAAATTAAAGATTTCCCATTAAAATTAGGAATTAAAACAAAAGATGGAGAACCTGTATCAACTTATATTAATAAAGTTGCTACATTAACAAATGTTCCTGCAAACTTAATTAAGTTGTTTATTTTTTTAACTTCTAATGGAGATAAAAATTATGTTGGAAAATTGCAATACGCTTCTGAATATACTAAACCAAAAGGGTTAATGGGAATTTCAGATGCAACGGCTTTAAACACTTTATTTAAAGAATCAAACTTAAAAAGATTAAGTCTTGATGAATTTTCAGAATTTTATAAAAATGGTTTAGATGATAAGTTTTTCAATGAAAAAATTCAAAATACTTCTTTTGCAAATTCAGTAAATAAAAAAGATTTAGAGAATAGACAGGTTAATGATTTGCAATTTTTCAATAAACAAAATGCTTTACCTTTAACAGATATGAGATTATCAAATGAAAAACTTAACATATTGTTAGGAACTATTTTGATAGGGCAATTATTGGACAAATATCAAAATAAGTTAGAGCAAATTATCCCTATATACTTAAATCTTGACTTACCAAAAAATACTGACTTAAATTGGGCGATAAATTACAAAGGAAATAATGTTATAGATTTATATAACAAATTATCAAGTAGTGGGAAAAGTTCAGTTAATTTAGCGATGGCAACAGGTGGCTTTTTAAACACATACGCTTAAAATGACACTTACTAAAATTTTAAATAGTAAAATAGTAAAAATAAGTGCAATAATTTTATTGCCAACAGTTTTAGTAGGTGGTTATTACGGAGTTAAATGGGTTATTAAAAAGAAAAAAGAATTAGAAGAAAAAAAGAAATTAGAAAAAAAACAATAAAAATGAAAATATCTAACTTTTCGCAAAATTTAATTATTTTTAGTGCTTTAATCGTAACAAGTGCTTTGGTAGTAAGTAGATTTATCGGAGGAATACGAGAAGATATTAATAAGAACTTTTAGTTTTTATAACTAAATTTGTGTAAATTAATTTTAATAATAAAAAAAACAAAAAACTATGAACAGTAATTTGAAAAAAGCGTTGGATATAACAACATTAGTAGGTGGAACTGCCGTTGCAGGTGGAGGTATTTTAACTACTTTCAATTTGATTAAGGATAAAAAAGGTATTTTACCAATTGTTGCAGGTGTTGTAACAACATTGGTTGGATTTGCTTCAATCAAATATTCTCTTGATTCTTTAAGAGCGATTAGTAAAAAACCTGCTCCTGCTACAAATTCAGTAGGTAAATCTTCATTCTACGGAGATGATTATGAATTTGCAGGAGAAGAATTTGAATTTGCAGGAGAAAATTACGGATATGAATTAACAGACGATGTTGATGATAATAGTGTATTTGACCCGACATTTTCAAATACAGATTCTAAAATAAGAATGGATTTTAAAAATAAAGATTTTTACAATCCTAAAATTGGTAGATATATGCCACAAGGAGTAATTAAAGAAGTTACCCCACAATCACAATGGGATATTGATGCTCCGTTAGATGTAAATTCAAGTTTTGATGGTGTATTTGAACCAAGCGATAGCGTAACTGACAATAATGTTTTTGAACCAACATCAAATTTTAATGAAATTGATGGTGTAAATTATGGTAGAGCAGATTTTTACAATCCAAAATTAGGTAGATTCGCTCCTGTTGGTGTAATTAATGAGCAATCTCCATCAAAAGAGTTCGACATTAATTTATAGTTTTCATAATAAAGGGTATTAATTTACCCTTTAATTACTTTATTTTATGGCTATTAATAAAAAAGAAATATTATTTTATTTTTTTACTGCTACTGCATTAGTAGTAGGTTTTTTTGGTGCAAAAAGAATTTTGAATTTTTATAAAAAAGATGAAATTGATTTATCTGATTCAGATTATACATTAAGTTATAAAAAGTTTAAATCACAAGATTCAAAAAATAATGGAATTGTTTTTGAATATTCTTATAAAAATCAAGCAACGGCTAAAAAAATAGAAAATTTAACAAAACAATCATTTAATATTTTTGACAGATACAAAGTAGATGTTGATTCTATTACGAATAGACCTTATTTTGAATTAGTTATTACAGATTTAAAAAATCCAAAAGAAGTAATTAAAAAAAGTGTTTTAATTCAATAAATTTAAAATTATGAAAAATATTTCAATTTCTCCTTATAGTCTTATTGGTGCAACAGTTGGTGTTGGTGTTGGTCATTATGTTTTTAGAACAACAAACTTTTTTTATTTAATTGTTTTAGGTGTTGTTGGTGGTGTTATAGCGAATAAGGTTGATAAAACTATTCAAAATAAAGTTTTAAAAAAGGCAGAGGATTTACAAACCAAAATCATAAAAGATACAAACGATTTGTTAGGTAAAGATAAGTTATCATACGATGGAGATTATAGCGAAATTACAGGAGAAAAAATGAGTTTCGACCCAAGAGTAGGTTATTTATTTCCAACAGGTGTAATTAAAAGTGATAATGTTAATGATTATTACGATATTGATTTAAACTAAAAATATGAAAATAGACCCATCAAAAAAAATTCCTACTGCATCATCAAGTGGTGCGAGTTGGATTCAATGGCATAAGGATTTATTAGAGATTTTCGGAAAGAAAAAAACAAATTCAATTTGGGTATATGCGTGGAGTAAGAGAGGTGGTAAAACTTCCCCTGCTAACACATCTGCTTTAAGAGAATATATGAGAGGATATGGTATAAATGTAGATACAACAACTTTAAGTTCATTAGGAGATAGTATTGATGGTGTTTTTGAGGGGATTGGAAATTTTGCAACTGTAACAGGATATGTTATAATTGGAGTAAGTGCATTATCAATATTTTTTGTTGGTAGAATTTTATGGAAATTAACACAAGACCCTAATAAGTCTATTGAACAAGCATTGAAAATCGGAGCAATTTCTTCAACAGGAGGTGCGAGTATGATGATACCTACTAAATAATAAGAAAGATGGCAAATACAAAAGGAAAAATAATTATTGGAACTGTTCTTGTTGCCGTAACAGGTTTATCTTCATTCTTGATTTACAGAAGTTTAAGAAATAAAAGAATACTTAATACTATTTTTGATAAATTAAACGATGTTACTTCACAAGAAGGACAACAAGCAACTTTAAGTGATGAAGATAAAATTAAAGGAAGTTATGGATTTGACCCGAATTTTTGGAAACAAGGTAGAGGTAATGCAAAACCCGATACTAAAAAACTAAATACATCTGCAAGAGCAAGAGAATTAGCAAAAGAATTTAATTCTAATATGGGTTATGACGATTTACTTTCTGATGAAACTAAATTAATGGCAACATTAAAGAAACATAAATCACAAGGGCAATTATCTCAAACATCTTACGCATATTCTAATGCTCCTTTAAGTTATGGAAGTTTAGCAGATGAATTGCAAACTGCATTAAAAGGTGGTCTTTTGGAAAAGGATTATCTTTCTGAATTAAATACTTATGTAACTAATTTACCTTTATAAAATGAAAAATAATATAGCACAAAATATAGGAACAGATAAAAGTTCATTTTGGAAAATTATAGGAGGTATTCTATTAGTAGGAGGTGCTTCTTTTTTTATTTACAGACAAATAAAAAAGAAAAAAGAAATTAAATTACTTCAAGAAGAAGAAAAACTAAAAGAAGAACAAGTAAAAAAATTAGAGGAAGAAACGCAAGGAACAGAATCGGAAGATACGAAAGCAGGAGATTTAATAACACCTAAAAGAAATGTTGATAAAGGAATTACAAATAAATTTTCAGATATTAGAGGGATAACTCTTTTACCTGCTAAAAAATCTAATAATTCAGTTGAGGGTCATCAATTTGCATTAGGATTTGCAAATATAAGAGAAACTGCCGAAGTTAATAATGAAAGAGGTATTTCAGATTTATGGAAAGATAATTTATTAGGAAAAGTAAGTGCAGGAGCAACAATTGGTAAATTAGTATCTGAAAAATTTGATGGTTTAGAACCACCTATGAGATGGTTTTTAGTTAAATTAACAAAGCCGTTAGATGGTTGGACTTATGGTTGGGTAAGGTCTGATGCCGTTACATTTAAACCATTTACTAAAAAAAGTAAATTTAGTAGTTATTTAGGCGAAGATATGTTGGTAAAATATGATAATTCTTATTCGTTAGGAGGTAATGTTTTTCCACATACAACACCACCATACTAAAAATTATGATAACAGATTTTATAAACCCTTTGTATAATATTCTTCAAGAAAGAAGAAAAAAAGGTTTTAAAGCCTATAATGTAAGCGTTCCAAATTGGAGTTCAGAAAATGTTAAAAAACTTGGATTAATAGCAAGTAAATATGGTTTTCCCCCTCAATGGTTAGCAAACTTAATAAACTTTGAAAGTGGAGGAACTTTTAATCCTGCCGTTCAAAATCCGAGTAGTGGAGCAACAGGTTTAATTCAGTTTATGCCGAGTTTTTTTGATACAAAAAAATTAAAGCAAATGTCAGTTTCTCAACAACTTGATGAAGTTGACAAGTATTTATATAATTTTTTTTACAAAAGAAAAACTGCATTAAAAGTTTTTGATAGAACGAAAAAGAAAGTTAAATCAAATTTTACTCAAACTGATTTGTTTATGATAATATT
>Ga0209358_10003691_pt1 | contig 11217 bp, 13 predicted proteins | sample LauGreFa1BDMLBSN_2_FD_187574 | JGI IMG/M metagenome (GOLD analysis project Ga0209358, IMG submission 187574) | Freshwater lake microbial communities from Lake Michigan, USA - Fa13.BD.MLB.SN (SPAdes) (version 2) | ecosystem: Environmental > Aquatic > Freshwater > Lake | place: Lake Michigan, USA...
GCAAGCCGTTGGCAGGTTGAAGCCGTTGAGATTTCTCGAATTTAGATAGGCTTGTGGCTATGGCCAATGACATTTTTTCAACACTTCGCACCTATCTGAGCAAAGTAACTGATGGGGATAAAAACGCATCAGAAGTAGCCTCCACGGTTAATCAATGGCTGCGTGAAGGTGGCGAAGCTCTAAAGATCAAGATTGAAGATGAGGTTGAACGCTCGGTTTCCAAAATGGGTTTTGTTAAGCGCGGAGAGTTCGAAGCTCTTAAAGAGGAAGTTGCGCGCTTAAAAATGAACAAGCCAGTCAAGAAGGCTGCGCCAGCCAAGAAAACTGTGAAGAAAGCTGCGACTAAGAAAGCGAGCAAAAAATGACAACTAACTTTGAACAGACCCAGGGTGAGAATTTAGTAGAAGAAGTTCGCAGTGAATTGCTTGAGATCGATGCCATGCAGATTAATGATCATGGTGATCGCTATGAACAGTTGCACCAAAAACTATCTACTGCACTTTCTTCCATTGATGGGTTGTAAGTAGTACACGTGAAGATCCGTCTTGATGCAGAGTTAGTGCGCCGGGAGTTAGCCCGATCGCGCGAGCATGCATCGGATTTGATTGAGGCCCGATCTGTTTTAGTAAATGGGATTCCAGCATCAAAGCCGGCAACTATGGTCGATGCAGAAACCTCGATAAAACTGCACGGCAAACGCGATGATTTTGTCTCTCGGGGCGGTCACAAATTAGCTGGAGCACTTGATGCATTTACTGGCGTTGTCGTTGAGGGAAAACGCTGTTTAGATGCCGGAGCTTCAACTGGTGGATTTACCGATGTTTTATTGCGCAGGGGAGCCGATCGAGTTGTTGCTGTTGATGTTGGTTATGGGCAATTGGCATGGGAGCTTCGCCAGGATCCTCGCGTAACGGTTCATGATCGCACCAATATTCGCCATCTAACAGGTGAAGTAATTGGGGATCCAATTGATTTAGTTGTTGCAGATCTTTCCTTTATTTCATTGACCCTTGTGCTGCCTGCATTAGCTGCAGTTTCAAAGCCGGATGCGGATTTTGTTGTGATGGTCAAACCTCAGTTTGAAGTCGGACGCGAAAAGCTGGGAGCTGGCGGAGTTGTGCGCGATCCGGCTCTTAGAAAAGCAGCAGTTATTGAAGTGGCAGATTCTGCTTATGATGTCGGTCTTGGAACCTTAGGCATTGCAGCAAGTCCATTGCCAGGACCTGCTGGAAATGTTGAATATTTCTTGTGGCTGCGTCGAGGGGCCCCAGAGATTAATCATGAGGCGTTAGATCAAGCGATAGCGATTGGACCGCAATAAATGAGCGAACGCAATTTATTACTAGTCTGTAATCCTTCGCGCAAGGAAGCAGTAGATGCAGCCACAGCCCTAGCAAAAGATTTTACTGCTGGAGGTTTTTCACTCTACACAATCTCGGATGTTGAAATTGCTGGAGTAATTAAGTGTGATGTCGCGTCCATGCCAGCGTTAGAGGTTGCCGTTGTGTTGGGCGGAGATGGCACGATGTTAAGAGCTGCCGAAGTCACCCGAGTGCAGCAAATTCCATTGCTGGGCGTGAACTTGGGCCATGTCGGATTTTTAGCAGAAGTTGAAAAACCACCACTATCTGCAATTGTTTCGGCAATAACAAAGCGCGAATATGTCTTGGATTCACGAATGGTGTTGCAATATGCCGTTAAGAGAGAGGGTAAAACAGTTTCTCAAGGATGGGCACTCAATGAAGTAACGGTTGAGCGCGAGCGATCAACGATGGTTGAGCTTTTCCTTGAAATTGATGGACGTCCTATTTCACGCTGGGGCTGTGATGGTTTGATTTGCTCCACACCAACTGGCTCAACTGCCTATGCATTCTCTGCTGGGGGTCCAGTTGTTTGGCCTGAAGTAGATGCACTGGTTGTTTTACCAATCTCGGCACATGCCTTGTTCTCACGTCCACTTGTTATTTCCCCTCAATCTGAAATAGTCGTGAAAGTAGAATCCAAAGAAGCAGTGTTATCTGCTGATTCACTGCGCAAATTTGATTTGCTCGCTGGCGATCGCGTTGTCATTACTAAAGATTCCCACGTTGTTAAGTTGGCACATCTGACTAACACTGTATTTAGTGATCGGTTGGTGGCTAAGTTCAAACTTCCCGTTGAGGGCTGGCGCGGTGAGTGATCGCACATTTTTAGAAGAAATATCTATTCGCTCTATTGGAGTTATTGAGCACTCCACCCTTGAAATATCCCCGGGTTTAACTGTTTTAACTGGTGAGACCGGTGCAGGAAAGACAATGATTTTGACCGCGCTCAATCTCATTTTGGGTGGAAAAAGTGATAGTTCACTCGTGCGAAAGGGAAGTGAGAGATTAGTTGCCAGTGGCAGCTTTAGTGTTCCAAAGTCTTTGCAGGATTCTTTTGAAGAACACGGTTTACAAGTTGAAGAAGGGCAGTTAATTCTCACAAGAACTGTGAATGCAGATGGTAAAAGCAAAGCAACAAGTAATGCGATCTCTGTGCCATCGAGTGCCTTAGCTGCAGCAAGTGAGAACCTAGTAGAAGTGCACGCACAAGCTGCTAATTTGAACATGACTAAGGCTGCCAAGCAAAGAGATTTGCTGGATCGATTTGGCGGCAAGGAGTTACATAGCGCGTTAGTCAATTATCAAAACGAGTTAGCTAACTATCACGAGCTCAAGTCCCGCATCTCTGCGATGAAGAAGAGCATTGATTCAAGGGATGCTCAGTTAAGTGAACTGCGTGAGTTCGCAGCCGTGATGGGCAAGTTGAAATTGGAGCGTGGCGAGCTACAAGAGATCATTACGGAGATAGGGCGCTTATCTAGCGTTGAGGATTTGCGATTAGCAGCCCAAAGCGCCTCATCAGTAATTGAGGAAGAAGAGTCAGGTTCGCTGACAACCCTTGGAATCACTAGAAAGTCACTGGATTCGGTTAGAGCTAAAGATCCACAAATTGAAGAGCTCTATCAAAGGGTGAGTGAAGCGTTTTTCTTAGTAGATGATGCAAAGGGTGTTCTCGCCTCATATTTAGCTAATTTAGAGGCCGATCCTGCTCGCTTAGATTATTTGAATGCTAGAAAAGCTGAAATCAATGCACTCATTAAAAAACATGGCGGTTCGCAATCTGCCGATGATGAACTTATTGCACTTATCGAGCGCTTTGAGAGTTCAAAGAATGCCATTGCAGATCTTGAAGGTGGAGACGAGCGGTTAAAGGAGCTGGAATCCGAGCTAATTGGAATCAAAAAGAAACTTGTAGCAGCCGCGAAATCACTCACAAGTATTCGAAGCGAGAATGCAGGGAAGTTATCTAAAGAGGTTACTAAGGAAATTCAGCAATTATCTATGCCACACACTTCTTTCCATTGCCAGGTGCAAAGTGCTGACTACAACGCATTGAAAGAATCTGATTTCACGGCCCTGGGTTGCGATGAGATTGCGATGCTTATTCAAGGACACAAAGATGGACCGCTTGTTCCACTTGCAAAGGGAGCAAGTGGTGGTGAAATGTCTCGGGTGATGTTGGCGCTAGAAGTAGTTCTTGCCGCAACGCATCCGGTTGGAACATATGTTTTTGATGAAGTGGATGCAGGTGTTGGCGGCAAAGCAGCGATTGAAGTTGGCCGTCGCCTGCATGCACTTTCTCAACATGCACAAGTTATTGTTGTGACTCACCTGCCTCAAGTTGCGGCCTGGGCTGATTCACATTTTGTCGTGACGAAGAACTCTGATGGATCTGTTACCGAAAGCAATGTGCGAAAAGTGGTCAAAGAGGATCGCGTTGAGGAGATTGCCCGCATGTTGGCCGGAATGGAGAGCTCGACAAGCGCTCGTGAACACGCCACCGAACTCCTAGAACTGCCCCTGTCGAAGCGATAGGCAAACCGATGATAGGTTGGTCTCCCATGGGCCAACCTCATGTGACTAAACACTTATTTGTAACTGGCGGAGTCGCCTCTTCACTCGGCAAAGGACTCACCGCCTCATCACTTGGCAGGTTATTAGTAGCCCGTGGCATCCGCGTAACTATGCAAAAGCTAGATCCCTATCTCAACGTTGACCCAGGCACAATGAATCCTTTCCAGCACGGTGAAGTTTTCGTGACCGATGATGGTGCTGAGACAGATTTGGATATCGGTCACTATGAAAGATTCCTAGATACTAATTTGCACGGCTCTGCAAACGTAACTACTGGTCAGGTGTATTCACGAGTCATAGCTCGTGAGCGTCGTGGTGAGTATTTAGGCGAAACTGTTCAAGTTATTCCACACATCACCAATGAGATTAAAGAGCGCATTCGCGCTATGGCTGCCCCTGACATTGATTTAGTAATCACTGAAGTGGGTGGAACTGTTGGAGATATTGAATCTCAACCTTTCCTTGAATCTATTCGACAGATTCGCCAAGAAGTTGGCCGCGATAATGTTTTCTATTTACACATCTCCCTTGTTCCATACATCGGTCCATCAGGAGAGTTAAAGACAAAGCCAACCCAGCACTCAGTTGCTGCCCTTCGCAGTATCGGTATTGCTCCAGATGCCATAGTGCTTCGCTCTGATCGTGAGATTCCTCTAGGTGTAAAGAAGAAGATTTCCTTGATGTGTGACGTTGACTTAGAAGCAGTAGTTGCCGCGATGGATGCACCGTCAATCTATGACATTCCAAAGGTGTTGCACTCTGAAGGCTTGGATTCCTATGTTGTCAAACGCCTTGATTTAGGTGGACATGAAGTTGTGTGGGGGGAGTGGGATGCTCTCTTGCAGAAAGTTCACCACCCTAAGCATCATGTGCGGGTCGGCCTTGTTGGAAAATACATTGATCTTCCAGATGCCTACCTTTCAGTCTCTGAAGCGCTTCGCGCTGGCGGCTTTGCAAATGAGGCAAAGATTGAAATTGTTTGGATTCCAAGTGATGAGTGCGAAAGTGCAGAGGGTGCCAAGAAGCATCTGAGTGGACTCGATGCAATTGTTGTTCCAGGTGGTTTTGGAATTCGTGGAATCGAAGGCAAGGTCGGTGCACTTAAATTTGCTCGCGAAAACAAGATTCCAACTTTGGGTCTGTGTTTAGGATTGCAGTGCATGGTTATTGAAGCAGCTAGAAACTTAGCGGGTATGAAGGATGCAATTTCAGCAGAGTTTTCAGATTCTGGAACACCAGTGATTGCAACTATGGATGATCAAAAGCATGTAGTCGCAGGTGAAGGTGACATGGGTGGCACGATGCGTCTAGGTCTCTATAAAGCTGATCTGCTTAAGGGCTCAGTTGTTGCTGATACTTACGGTTCACTTGAAATATCAGAGCGACACCGCCATCGCTATGAAGTCAACAATCTCTATCGCGATCAGATTTCAAAGGCTGGTTTAGTTTTCTCAGGCATGTTTGTCGAGCGTGACTTGGTGGAGTTTGTGGAACTGCCTCGAGAGGTGCATCCTTACTACGTAGGAACACAGGCTCACCCAGAGCTACGTTCACGTCCAACTAAGCCACACCCACTCTTTGTTGGATTGATTAAAGCGGCGGTAGCAGCGAAAGGTAAGTAAATGATCGTTGGAGTACCTAAAGAGATAAAGGTCCACGAGTCACGAGTAGCAATCACTCCCGAAGGAGTTTCAGAGTTTGTAGCTTCCGGCCATCAAGTAATTATTGAAACTGGCGCAGGACTCGGCTCTGCAATCACCGATCAGGATTTCACGTCCGTAGGTGCAACTATCGTTGCCCAAGCTAGTGATGTGTGGGGAAAAGCAGAGCTGTTACTAAAGGTTAAAGAACCAATCGAAAGTGAATATTCACTTCTACGTAAAGACCAGGTTGTGTTTACATATTTACATCTTGCCGCTTCTAAAGCGTGCACGGATGCACTTCTTGCTAGTAAAACAACTGCTATTGCCTATGAGACTGTTGAAGTTAACGGACAGTTGCCATTACTTGCTCCAATGAGTGAAGTGGCCGGACGCCTTGCCACACAAGTTGGCGCAACTGCACTGCAAAAGCCCCACGGTGGCCGTGGAGTCTTGCTCGGGGGAGTTCCAGGTGTAGCGCCAGGCAGAGTGCTCGTGATTGGTGGCGGTGTAGCAGGACTCAACGCTGCAGTTATTGCAGTGGGAATGGGCGCTGATGTAACAATCATTGATCGCTCTGTCGCACGTCTTCAATACATAGACACAATTTATGGTGGACGCATTAAGACTTTGACCTCATCCAAACATGCAGTTGAGCGAGAAGCCAAACAAGCCGATCTTGTTATCGGCGCAGTGTTGGTTCATGGAGCAAAAGCGCCGAAGTTGGTATCAAATGCTTTAGTTGCTCAGATGAAATCAGGATCAGTACTTGTAGACATCGCAATAGATCAGGGCGGATGTTTTGAAGATTCACGTCCAACAACTCATGCAGAGCCAACCTACCAAGTTCACAACTCCATTTTTTACTGCGTTGCAAATATGCCAGGTGCGGTCCCCGTTGCCAGCACATATGCGCTCACAAATGCGACTTTGCCGTATGCATTATCGATTGCAAATCTTGGTTGGGAAAAAGCATGCAAAGAAGATTCCAACTTAGCTAAGGGCCTTAATGTTCATGATGGGAAGATTTACTATCAAGCCGTAGCCAAGGCACATGGATATGCCAGCGTTGAACTTTGATTTAGTCTCTACTTCTTTTCTAAATCATTTAACAATTGAGCGTGGTTTATCTGTTCACACAATCGCTGCCTATCGCAGGGATTTGATCAAGTTTGAAAACTTCCTAAACGGGAAAGCATTGCCAGATGTGGATCCACAAACCATCGCAGATTTCGAAATTTCGCTTAAAACTGCCCAAGCATCACCAGCCAGCATCAGTCGAATCAATTCGACACTTCGTTCATTTTTCAAACATGCTATGAGTGAATTTGGGATAGCTAACCCAACTTTTGAAATGTTACCGAGCCAATCAAAACGACGCCTCCCTAAGGCGTTAACAATCGATCAGATTATGTCGTTGATTAATGCTGCCTATAGAGAAAGTGAACCAATCACTCTGCGCGACCAGGCAATGATTGAGCTGCTCTATAGCAGCGGTGCCCGTGTTTCTGAATTAGTGGGAATCAATATTGCCGACATCGCGAGTACACAAAGTAGCGATGGTGAAATCACGACTTTAAAGCTTCGCGGTAAAGGCTCTAAGGAGCGAATAGTTCCACTGGGTTCATTTGCAACAAAGGCCATAACTGATTACTTAGTCCGCATACGTCCAATGCTTGCATCAAAAAATTCAAAAACTAATACCGCGCTTTTTCTTAACTCCAGGGGAGCCCGGTTAACTCGACAATCTGCCTGGAATATGGTGATTAGAGCAGCAAAAGATGCGGGAATTGAGGCGCATGTTTCACCCCATGTCTTTAGACATTCCTATGCAACTCATTTGTTAGATGGTGGGGCAGATATTCGCGTTGTTCAAGAACTACTAGGGCATGCATCAGTAACAACAACCCAGATATATACGCTTATAACTATCGATAAAGTGCGAGAGAGTTATTCACTTGCTCATCCTCGCGCACGTGGTTAGTAGTTCTTACAGTCCGCGTAAACGACGTGCAAGAATACTTTGATCACCTTTAGCTTCAAGATCAGCGATGATTACAGCGATAGATTCGCGAACAATACGACCGCGATCAACTGCAAGTCCAAGATCACCACGAAGTTGCAAACGTGCTTGATCTAATTCAAAGAGCTCATCTGGAGAAAGATAAACAGTGATTTTTTCATCATGGCGTTCACGACCAGAAGGTGAGCGATCAACAGTTGTCACACGACGTCGTGCGATTGTGCGAACACCCTTTTTACTAGATGGTGCCTTTGGCGTTGCAATAGCTGGCGGCACAAGTGGTGCAGGTGTTTCACTTTGTGCCGGAACAGCGCTTAACGCTGGGGCAGTCGAACGAAATAGTTCATCTGCACCTGGAAGATTTGCTCTGCGTGTCATCGTGCGCCTCCTCGGGCAATAAGTTCTCTAGCTAGTCGGCGATATGAAGCAGCACCACCTGAGCTGGTTGCATACGTTGTGATTGGTTCGCCAACAACAGTTGTTTCAGGGAAACGAATTGTCTTGGCAATAATTGTTTCAAAGACATCTTGTGGGAACTGCTCAAGAATGCGTTCTAATACTTGGCGATTGTGTGAAGTCTTCTTGTCATACATCGTTGCCAAAATACCAATGAGTTTAAGGTTTGGATTGAGGAAGTTCTTAACCTTGTCCAAGTTACCCTTAAGTTCAATGAAGCCGTGAAGTGCGAAATATTCACATTGCAAAGGAACGATCACTTCATCAGCTGCAACAAGTGCGTTGATCGTTAGCTGACCCATTGTTGGCTGACAGTCGATCAAGATGACGTCGTAGTAATCACGCAGGGAACCAAGAGCGCGCTTGAGATATTGCTGACCACCAATTTCTGCGCCCAACGTTGTTTCAGCTGTTCCAAGGTCGCGGTTTGCAGGCAAGAAATCAAGACCTGGCACAGCAGATTTGAGAACGATTGAATCCACGTTGGCTGTTGGAGTCATGAGTGCGTAGTAAACAGTTTGTTCTAACGGAAGTGAGTGGGCGTTAACACCCAAGCCAAGTGAGAGACCACCTTGAGGATCAAAATCCACAAGGAGAACACGACGACCCATCTCGGCAAGGGAAGCACCAAGATTGATTGTTGTAGTTGTTTTGCCGACTCCACCTTTTTGGTTGAAGATCGCAACAACTTTTGCATTTCCATGTTCGGTAATCGGAGGTGGTGTTGGGATATTTGCCGCGCTTTTGCCCAGAAGAGTTGCAGTAGTGGCTACATCTTCTTGCTTTGTCGATTTAGCGTTCAAGCGTCAAACCTCTTTTCCGTGAAGTGAGCGCGAGCCTACGCGCTACCTAGAACTGGAGCAACTGTGAAGTAGGGTGACGCCATGGATTTATCACTGGAGGAATCAAAGGATGTGAACGCCGTTGCCGGCGCCTTCTCCGTCCATCTCGATAACTTTGATGGTCCTTTCGACCTTCTCCTACAGCTTATTTCGCGCCACAAAATGGATATCACTGAGATATCTCTGAGCCTTGTGACCGATGAATTCATAGCCTTTATTAGGGCCTTGGAGGCCTCAGGAGAGGGTTGGCGCTTGGATCAGGCCACCGAATTCCTAGTCGTGGCTGCAACCTTGTTAGATTTGAAAGCGGCGAGATTATTGCCAAGCGGTGAGGTAGATGACGAGGAAGATCTAGCCCTTCTTGAGGCTCGCGATATTCTCTTTGCCCGTCTGCTCCAGTACCGAGCCTTCAAAGAGATCGCAGCGACCTTTAGCGAGCGCATAACAACTGCCGATAAGTTCTTCCCACGTGTTGTCGCACTGGATCCAACCTTGAGCGCCCTACTTCCAGAGGTGTTAATCGGAGTGGGACCACAGCGCTTTGCCGCAATCGCAGAGCGAGTCCTGACTCCAAAGGTTGCACCTATTGTCAGCGTTGAACACCTGCACTTGGCGTTAGTCAGCGTTGCTGAAGAGTCTCGAGTTGTAGTTGAGGCTTTGCGCAGATCGAAGTCCATGAGCTTTAGAAACCTGGTCTCAGATGCTGAAAACACCATGGTCATTGTTGCCAGATTCCTAGCGTTGCTCGATCTCTACCGCCAAGGCGTTTTGCGCTTTGACCAGGTCATGGCCCTTGGAGAGCTTCAGATCTCTTGGACTGGATCGGAGTCCGGGGAAGTGGAAGTCACTGATGAGTTTGATATCCCCGTAGTTTTAGAAGATGACGAACCGACAGAAGGTAGTACGAATGTCTAATGTAGAAGTTGAACGTTCTATCGAGGCGATTCTGATGGTCGTAGATGAGCCGGTTTCAGAGATCATCTTGGCGCAAGTCCTTGAAAAGACAGTCGAGGAGGTCGAGGCTGCCCTTGCTCACCTGGTAACTACTTACGATGATCGTGGATTTTCCCTGCGCAAAATCAACGGGGGATGGCGCTTTTATAGCAACCCTGACTACCACGCAGCCGTTGAGAAGTTCGTTCTCGATGGTCAGCAAAATCGCTTGACCCAAGCTGCCCTTGAGACGCTCTCGGTAATTGCCTACCGCCAACCTGTTTCGCGGGCTCGAGTTTCAGCTATTCGCGGTGTGAACGTGGAAGCGGTTATGAAGACGTTGATCACCAGAGGTTTAGTGGAAGAGTCGGGGATTGAACACGAGAGCGGCGCCATCCTTTACAAGACTACGAGCTACTTTCTAGAGCGCCTAGGCCTTAACTCCCTTGAAGATCTTCCAGCCCTGGCTCCATACCTGCCAAATCTTGATGGGCTAGATGAGATCCTTGATTCGCTAACTGACTAACTTCCGCGCTATCCTTCACCCCTGACTGTCGGGAGGATAGCCATGGGCCAAATGCGCCTTAACAAGATAATTGCAGATGCGGGTATTACCAGCCGCCGAGGCGCAGATGAGCTTATTGAATCTGGCCGAGTTTCAGTCGATGGAATCACGATTCGCGAGATGGGTTCTAAATTTGACCCTGAATTAGTTCAAGTCATGGTAGATGGTGAGACAATCACTCGTTCTTTGTCTAAGTCTTATTTAGTACTTCATAAACCTAAAGGCGTTTTGTCAACCATGTACGACCCAGATGGGCGACCTTCTCTCAGTGACTTCATTGACCTTCGAAAAGAGCGACTTTTCCATGTCGGGCGTTTGGATAAAGACTCTGAGGGATTGATCCTTTTGACCAATGATGGAGACCTAACATTTCGAGCTACGCACCCATCTTTTGGCCTGGAGAAGACTTACATCATCGAACACGAGGGAAAACTGCCTACTGGAATCGACAAAATTCTGCTTAAAGGCATCGAATTAGAGGATGGAATGGGTCGAGTTTTGACCTACAAAGAGCTCTCTCCAACCTGGCTTGAGGTTTCAATTCACGAGGGTCGGTACCACATTATTCGCCGCCTCATGGAGGCAGTCGATGTGCAAGTCCTTCGATTGATCCGCACTAACTTCGGGCCGATCTCATTGGGAGACACCCCGGAGGGACGCTGGAGAAACCTCAATGAGGGAGAACTAACAAATCTACGTAACGTTTTAGGGCTTTGACGGCTTTACTATAAATCGATAATAAGTGAAATGCAGTTTAATCTATATATCGATAATGGAGAGCAGAAATGTATATATATCGATTTTCCTGATGCTCAGGTAG
>Ga0209358_10003692_pt1 | contig 11216 bp, 16 predicted proteins | sample LauGreFa1BDMLBSN_2_FD_187574 | JGI IMG/M metagenome (GOLD analysis project Ga0209358, IMG submission 187574) | Freshwater lake microbial communities from Lake Michigan, USA - Fa13.BD.MLB.SN (SPAdes) (version 2) | ecosystem: Environmental > Aquatic > Freshwater > Lake | place: Lake Michigan, USA...
TTGCGTTATCAAAATCTGGTTCTATTTTATCCTCTGTCTCCAAAAGATATACATACATTAGTCCTTTGACTTTCTTACCATCACGAGTGTGTCTTGGAATCAAACCAATAAATTTGATATCTCTATTGTCAATATCAACCGCAGTTTCTTCGAAGAACTCTCTTTTTGCACCTTCTTGAGATGATTCTCCTTCCTCCAACTTTCCGCCAGGAATTGACCACATTCCAGGGTAAGAACCAAAATTATTTCTTTTACAAAGTAAAATGCGGTCTCCACATTTGACCATTACTCCGGCATACTTTCTAGTTTCCATTTTTATATGTACTGATTTTTTAGTTTTTTAACCTTTCCAAATAATTTCTTGATAACCTTGTTGGTTGTTAGCAAATCTTGCCAATACGAAAAAATAATCACTTAATCTGTTTAAGTACTGTAAAATTAAGGGATATAGGGTTGCCGGAACACATTTTCTTTCTGCCCTTCTGCTTATAGTTCTACAGACATGACAAAGTGAGACTATTTGTGAACCTGCTGGTATAATAAAATTTTTCAATTCAGGTAGAACACTGTCCATTTCATCAATCCAAATTTCGAGTTCATTAATTTCTGATGAAGAAATCTCTTGAAGTTGTAACCTAATTTTACCTAAATTATCGTAAGATAAACATGAACCTATAACAAATAGGGTGTTTTGGATTTTAGATAGTTGGTTGAATGAATTGTCGAAAGAACGAATATTACCAACCATTGAATCGGATAATAAACCTATGAAAGAATTTAACTCATCAACAGTACCATAGGCTTCAAGTCTCCAATCGTCTTTAGGGACTTTGGTACCACCAAGAAGGGTGGTTGAACCTTTGTCTCCCGTTTTTGTGTATATTTTTTTGGACATACACAAATTTATAAAAAAGAATTATTTATTTCAACGCAGAATCAAAAAAATTCCTCCTGATTTCGAAGTTTTTGTCGACCTTTTCTATGTAATCGAGTATCCACTGTTGGAGTAATTTTTTGTCGCTTGTAAGTTCTTGTGGGTTTTCTCCATTTTTCAATGGTAGTTCTATCACTTTTGTTGCTGAATCTAGATAATGTGCCCCACTATTTTTTGGACCGAATTTTACCGAACCGTCGTTACCTACAAGAATCAAGTCCCAAACTATGTTATCACAATCTATGCCATTTCCATCAACAATTATATAATCCAAATCTTTGAATGGAGAATATGTTCTGTATCCGTCTATTTGAGGATGCATCTCTCTATCGATGGATTCTTTTAGAGACCAATTTGTTTGTGGTTGTTCTAAATCGGGTTGTAACCTATAATTGGTGGTGAGTTCTTCCCCTTTTCGAATTTTTCGAGATGCTGTAAGAAATCTTTTATTACCTTTAAGTACATTATGGCAATTTGGTTCGTCACTATGGTTATGCATGTGACCAAGCTCAGTAAAATCATAATCTTTGTAAGGAACGTGGATTGTATGTAATAAACCAATTGTTTCTCCCTCATCCAAATCCTTTTGAGCAAAAACCCCTTTACCCTGTATATTACTTTTATCTACGTAGTATTTTTTTTTTACTTCACTTTCAGTGACTATTTCCGCTTGTGAAGATTCATTAATTTTTTGTTTAAGAATCTCAACAAACTTATTTCCAAGTTGTTTCATAAATTTGATGTAAGGAACATCAGGTCTATCGGGGTCATACCTATATGGGTCTTCAGAGGGTCTTGTTTTTCTACCTAGATAATTCAGACCCGAGATATTAGTAATACATTTATGTCCTCCAGAATTTGATTGAATAAAGTCCCAAGTGTTAACTCCAACCTTGTCCAAAGTTTGTTTTTCTTCCTCGGTCAATTCTGAAAAAGGTTTATCCATTATAGATTTAATTTTTCTCAAAATTTCTTCACCTCCGTCCATAAAGGCTATTTTTCCACCGTAAAGAGCGTCGAAATCCTTAAATGTAAATCCCACACTTTCAGGTCCAACTGAAATTTCACTTATCCATTTCAAAGTCGATAATGGAATAGTTCTTTGTTTGAGTTGAGGCTCGTAAATCTTGAGTACTTCTTGAGCTATTTCACCCAAATTGACTCCTTTGAGTTTTCTTTCTTTTTTGAACGGATTACAAGAAGCTTGAAGTAATCCTAAAGGCCACATGATTACAAGAAAATCAGCTTCAGGGTTAACTCTAAAAGGAGTATATCTATCGTAGGAACCAGTCTTCATACTACCCGCACCATATTGGAAAATAATACCGTCTTCAACTTTTCTTTTCGGGTAATTTTTCATCTGTTGGAAGTAGTCCTCTGAACGCGATTGTAGTTTTCCTACATCCTCGGCATTTGTTTCTCTCATCCAACTTTTGATATTATTTAAAATAGACATCAAAGATGGTTCTGAATCCATAACCAATCTTTCCATAAATCCTTTTCTGTTCTTAAAGGCAAGTATGAGTTTGTTAATAACCAAACCCAAAATCATCTTATTTTTTTGGAGACTCTTCTCTTTATCTATACGGAATAGATAATTAACAACTTCTTCAGGTTTTATGTCATGTTTCATGAAGTCTGCAGAATCCACAGTACTAATTAAAAGAATATCTGCAGAAGGGAAAATTTCTTTTGGACTCACTATTTGTGAAATTGTTTCAACGTTCGAACGGGCTTGTCTGAATGATTTGGAGGCATCTTTTTCAGCGCCAACCTGTTTGTCATGATGGTCAGTGTGAATCTTGAACATAGGTTTTCCGTGAGCAAAATCCACCAACACCGGCATTGTGTCACCCTCGGCATCATTTTTCTTAACTGCAAATTCTTTGTCTCCATATTGGATTATATGGGCACCAACCACTTGGATACCATTATTCTCAAGGTATTTTCTCATTGCAATTGCGGTTGTTACACCATCTAAATCTTGGTGAAAATAAATTTCGGCTTTAGGGTATCTTTTCCTTAAAGCCGAAATATCTCTTAATCCGCTTTCTTTGATTATACTTTTCACTTTATCTTTTCTAAAAAAATTATTTCAGTTTTCTTATTCGTTTTCTGATTGTATCCGTAGTATTTCCCGTCTTTTCCATGATGAAAAAGAAATTTACCTTGAGGTAAGGATGTTTTTACTTTGAATTTTTGTACTCTTCCCATTTCTGTGGTGATGGTAACTATATTGTCTTTTAATGAAGCTTCCGCATCTGAGCCTTGGGTGACTATCAATTCAAATTTTTTCTGTTCGTTGATAACTTTCTTAATTAAACGAACTAAATCATTTTCTGTAAGTCTTATAACTTTTTTCATATCAATATTTTAATGTAATCAAATATTTTGATTTATTAATGGTTGCAAGCATCTCATCCCTTATGTTTAGTAAATCTGTATCGTATTTCGGGTCCAATTGTTCTGATAAACCCACGAAAAATTCAGTGATACCATCCATGAAGTTTTGCATATTAAGAGCATTTATGTCTTGAAACATCAATCCGAACTCGGCTTCAAATTCAGGTCTTCCATATTTTCCCATCATAACTTCTGTGAACTCATCTATGAATTCACCTAACTTATCATAAATGTCACCATATAGTCTATGTTTAGCATCACCATAAGTTTGCCAATGCAAAAACTTCCATTGTAATTGAATCTGTACAAGTTTCCTAATTATTTCTTCTTTCATATTTTATTATTTTATAGAAGGGCTAAAGCCGCTCTACCTAAATTATTTGAAAATAAATCTCCAACAAAATCTACAATATTAGTATCTGATTTTTTTGTTGGTGTTGATGTTGTTTTACTTACTTCAGATTGTTTGATGTCAGGGAAATCTTCAGAAGCATAATTTTGAGCTTCAGCTGTCTTATTATACTCTTCCATTTTTCTTGCAACTTCTTCTTCTCCTCCCAACTTTTGTATTACTTCTTCAGGTGAAGTTGCATCCACAATTCCAACCCAATCCAAAAATCCCAACCAATATTTAGTTTGTCTTATCAAAATTCTCATTCTTCTATCTCCAAGTAATCTCGGAGCTCCACCCAAAAATATTTGTGACATTGCACCTCTTTTAGTAAGTGCCGCAGGGTCGTAAACTTTTGTAGTCTTAAGGAAGTCTTGAAGCTGATTTATATTTCTAACTTGGTCTGCTTGGGAGATAGTTTTCATAGATGCTAATTTGCCTGCTTCGGCTCTCAATTTTGTTGATTTAGCACCTGCTCTTTCTAATAGTGTCAACCAATCATTAATTGTATTTCTAAACCCTTTGAAAATTCCTCCAGGTAATACGTCGAGTCTACTTTTTACATCTGGTGCCCAATCAGCAGCTTTCGCAACGAAACTTCCGACAACCCCTGGTTGTTTTGCAACTTTTTCTAACTCAAGTGCCGCATCCGCGGTCTTACCTGCTTTAGCCAAGGATTCGGCTTTTTTCAACATATCTGCCGCTCCACCACCAATTCTTAATGCACCCATTACAGGTTTTGCAACAACATCACCAAGTATAGGTAATGCACTTATGAATGATAATGTTCCGAACAAATAGTCACCTCTTGAAAAGTATCTTACCCCATTTATAATATCAACTATACCTGTAGGGTCAACAATTCCAAGAATTTCCAAACCAATGTCACCCCAAACACTTTCATGAAGATTTTTTTCCTCTTGAACTTTTCTCTTGATAACGTTCAACAATTGTTTCTCTGTGAGGATATACTTCGGCATGAATATTTTTCTTTATAAATATCCATACAAATAAAAAAAAGGGTTTGTTTAACCCTTTTTAAATTCTAACTCCATTTGTTTTTTTTTGTTAACAAAATGTTGAACTCTTTCCCTCGCAACTTTACAGTATTCCTCACTTAACTCAATACCAATCCATCTTCTGTTCTCTATAACTGCTGCAACTAAACTCGTACCACTTCCAGCGAACGGGTCTAAAACAAGGTCATTTCTATAAGTTAATATTTTGATTGCTTTTTGTGGAATATCCAATGAGAAAGTCGCTTTGGTTAATTGTTTGGTGTCGGCAAAATAACTCCACTGTCCGAAAACCAATTCTTTGAACTCATCTTTATCTTTATCTGTATAAGTGATTTTTGTCCTTTTAACACCCTCTTCGTCCTCGACTTCCACAGGAGTACCAATCCATTGAGATTCTCCTTTAATTTCTTTGATATGAAGTTTCTTATAGGCAAGGATAATACATTCTTTTGGATTATAGATATACGGACTTGAAGGGCTCATCCATGAACCCCAAGCCGTGAGCTTTACCCTATGTGGAGTATCTTCATCAAGGTCAACAACTCCGAAAGGTTGAAACCCTACCTTTTTCATGATAGCCCAAAAATCTGCCATGAACATAACTCTTCCTCCCCTTCCTTTAACATTTACCTCATATGGGATGTTAATTGCAACCCTACCGTCATCTTTGATGATTCTGAAAACTTCTGTTAACCATTTTTCAGTCCAAATCCAATAATCTTCCATTAACATAAAATCATCGTGAGTGTCATATTTGATACCACAATTATATGGAGGACTAGTTACAACTAAATCCACAGAGTTTTCAGGTAATTGTTTCATAACCTCAACACAGTCTCCGTTATGAATTTTATTGATAAAATTTTCCACTATATTCTTATTTTTTTTAATAATACAAACTATTTTCCATTAAGTCCAGCGAAATGAAAAATATTTTCCATTATAGTTTCCCATCCTGTTTCAGTTGTTCTCTAATCTTTGTTGCGGATATCTCACTTACTTCTTGAGGTGGTACGTGTTCAATTATATCATAACCAACACCTCTACCGAAGTTAACTGATTCAATATCAGGGATAATCATAACCTTAACTCTTTCTTGACCAACTAATTTCCAAAGTTCTCGAAGAATATTGTTTTCAACTTCTTGGGCGGTATAGGGATTTTTTTCGTCTGGTTGAATGTCTCTGATGCAGATTAGGACGTTTTTACCTTCATCGATACATTGGTTGACTAACCATTTATGTCCATCGTGAAATGGTTGAAATCTGCCCACAACCATTGAGTATTGTTTCCCACCTGTGTTTTTAAGTTTTGGGTCCCCTTCTACGTGAATTTTTTTCATAGTTGTTTGTGTTTTATAATATCATTACAAAGTTGTAAAAATTCTGTTTTGTAAATATGATGATAAACCATGAAAGACCTTTTTATTTGGTTGTATTTGGTTTAATCTTTACATACTCTAATACTTTTTGAGCTGACTCCTCAACACTTTCATTTGTTGTATCAATGTCAAGGTAATTTTCGGTTGGTTGTCCGTATTCTTTAACAAAGAAATCTTCTCTTCCTCTGATTTCGGATGTGTGAACAAAAACCTCAACCAATTTATCCCCCATCTTTTCTTTGAACTTATCTCTTTGGTCTTTATAAGGGGAAATCAAAGAAACTAAAACATCTTCACCTTTATTATGGAGATATTGGGCAATTTGTTGTGCTAGTTCAATGTTCTTTCTTCTTCCAATTTCAGAGTAATCTTTATTATCAAACAAATCACGTAAATCATCTCCATCGATATGAAAAATACGTGAGTCTCTCATCATAATTTTTCTGCAAATCGTAGTTTTACCCGCACCTGGTTGTCCTGTTAACCAAATAATCATTTTTCTAAATTTTTGATTTTTCTTTCAAGATAAAAAGCGGCCTTTTTTAAATCCTCGATTTCTTTTGCTTTATCTTTTTTTCCTGCTCTTGCAACGTATTTTACCACGTTGAATAAATAAGCGTCTTGGTCCAAATCCCAAGCCTCACAAACTTTGATTACTTCGTAAACATTCGATTCGCCACCATAATGGTTCGGGTGATTAACCATTTCTTTTTCAGGTAAGAAAGTTTCGTTGATTGCAGCCATATTTGAATTTTTTTTCTTTTTTACAATTGGACAATAATATTTTTTCCATTCAGGATGCCAATAATATAAACCTTTGTTGGTTTGTTTATCAACATCATCGATATGAGGTATATCGATTGTTTCAAAAGTTACATCACCCCATGAGCTGACAATTTCGAAATCCGTTTTCATCATGTGAAGTCCTTCCTCATCAGTTCTCGGGTTGTTAAAAAATGACAAAATTCCATTGTCTTTCAGAATATTTGGTGCGTACTCTTGAAATCCATGAATTTCTTCCCTCCAAGTATCTATATAAATTCCATCAAACTTTGGCATGTACTTGATATACCATTGCCAGTCACCATACATAATTCTAACTCTTGGATTAAGATGCCATCCATCTTCGAACATTTTGGTATAAACATCAATGTGTGGTTCAATAATCCAATGTTCTTCAATATCATATTTTTCTATAAATGAATCTACAAGACCCATTCCGAATCCTACATTTAAAACCCTACCACCGTTTCGACAAACTATTTCTGCGGATTGTTCCATGATTGGTTTTTCCCAATCCATCATCACAGCATTTCCATCCTCGTCTAATAACCTTCCGTCATCAGTATAGGTTAGTCTTTGATTTATATAGGGTTTACTATCTGACATGTTACCTCCAAGAGTTTTCGTCGTAATATTTAGAGAAATGGTATGGAAAAGTATCTACTACTACTTTTGCCAAGTTTTCATTATAATAATCTTTCCAATTATTTAAACCCCAAGGGTTTTCGTTCATTTTAAACTTTGTAAACCTTTTGAGTAGTCCAGATTTATAAAACTTACTTTCAGTTATAAATTCTATTTGGGAATAGTCTTCGAACATGTTTTCCATCCTTACAATATAATCAGGAAAACGGGTTTTGAAAATAAAACAGTTTAAACTGTCTTTATCTTCAAAGAGCTTCATCAAATAACTTTCATAATTTTCAATCGATTGATATTTGTACTCAGAAACTAATTGAGAAAAGGGATTTCTGAAAGACGCTATTATTTTGAAGTCATCAGGTATTTGGTTCGGATAACATCCGTGAGCCCTTAAGGGTTTGTTGTTAACCAGCTCAAAAACTCCGTTATGAAACTTGTAATACTTGAAACCAATTTCGTTTAGAATGTTCACCATTGAAGTGGACCCTGTCTTGTGCCCGAGCCAAGTTATGACTTTGAGGTCCAATGATGCGTTCAAATAAAGTCCTGAAACTAATTTTTCTTCCCCCACTTTCTTTCCATGTATTCTATGTAACGATGAGTTTTGTTTCCATTATACAGCATCCAAACAATATAATAATCAAACCACCAATCAAGTTTTTTGAAAATTTTTTTCATCTTTTATGAAAAATACTTATTTAAAGCTTCGATTTTATCGTCGGCGTCTACCAACATTTGAAGTGCCTCTTCAGCATTTTTATAAAAATCTCCTGTTGAGTGGTCTCCAATACCTGCCGCGTGATTGGACAATAGTTCCAAAGTTAAAAGTGCTTTCGCCTTTTGTGCTTGGGCTTCAAGCAATAACATTTCTGCCAAATTTTTCTTTACGTTTCCCATTATTTTTTGTTTTTATGTTTTTCGGAGCGTTCTCCTTTTTTATATTCTTTTTTTTCCTTAACTTCTTCAGTTACAGTTTCTTGAGCTTTAGATTTTCTTGTTTCTTTTTTCCATTCTGATTTAGAAACGTACTCCCAAGACAAACCGACCATATTCATTGCGGTTTTATTGTCAACTCTTTTTATTTCACCGAGTTGTACTTCTTTAGATGCTCTGATTGCTTTGATACACTTCATTGGTTTTTTCCTCCATGTTTTGATTTATTAATGATAAAATTTCCATATCTGATTTTCCCTCTTTGAAAAGTTGATATATTTTGGAACTCAAATCGTCTTCGAAAATTAACATATCACTTTTCCCATAATATAACTTAAGGGAATTTTCTTTCAATGCTTTAATCGAATATTCTTTTGAAACAAATCTTTTGTTGAAACCCATACCTTAAAGATAATAATTTAAATTTCAGTGTCAAAATTTTTAATCTTTTCTAAATTAACTATTTGAAAAACATATGCCATTATCTTTCTTTTCATGATGGGTATAATAGTCGGTTCCATTGGAAATCTTTGTTCGACTTTCATTTCGAATATTGGAAAATCATGATGTTTTCCTGAATCTTTCCATGTGGACTTTTCGTCTATGATTTTGGCAAGAGTGAGGTCATTGTGCTCACCTTCGTATATTTTTTTTAAAATTGTACGGTTGTTGACAGAATCTCCTTTAATCTTTTTGATTCTAAATTCCCAAACAAACAATTTGTCATCAACTTTGTCATAATAATAGATGTAACCTATTCCCGAAACCAAGTTTGGTTTGTTTTTTCTTAAAACTACATTCACATTATCATAAGCAATGTTCCATATAGATTTTGCAATGTTGAAAGCATCAAATAATTTGTTACCTGAAAATCTTAAAGTTTTATCTAACTCAACTTCTTCCTCTTTTGTGATGTCACGTGGTTTTTTTGGATAAAGTTCTTTCATTAAAATTTCATCATCACAAGATTCGAAAATTTTGTCAGTTAAAAGAAGAACGTTCTCTTTGGATATAGATTGTATATTGGCTAGATGTAATGAAAGTTCCACAAAATCGGGATATATTTCCAAATTTTCGAATTTCTTTTCACACTTTTGGAGATAATCCAATAAAGTATATTTGTTATACTCAAAATCCAGCGGTTCCTTAAATATCCATTCAGGGTCCAACTGAAATTTCGTTTTTTTCCTTCTTCCCATTTTTTAAATATAAACTTTAACGGGTGGTTAATCAATTCTCATTACATAGAAAAGTATGTTATTGACATATACCTCATCAATACTTCCATCATATCCGTTCAGGGTATGTCCATATCCATCTGTATCAATAACCCCCTCGATAAAACTTTCTTTGTCGATATAATATTCCAAATCGGTACCCATTTCCTCAAGAAAGTCATGAGGGTCCCTCCTCACTCGGTATAACATGGACTCTATTTTTTCTTCTATTAACTCTTCAGGCCAATCACCATCAGGATTATCCTCTATCTCGGTAATCTCATCCTCATAACCCTCAATGGCTTCATTTAGTTGTTGTATTTTTTTTTCTATATCACTATCAGTCTCTTCATCACCTAACATATCTTCCAAATCGGAGATATTTTCTTCAATTTTTGATACTTTGTATTTTATAACTGCAATTTGCTCATTTTGTTTTTCAGATAACATTCTGTCGTCGTCATCTAAATAAACTTCAGGATTGTTGTAAACGTCATCATTATAAACGTCTCTAGCATATTCCACAACTTTATCCTCATCTATATAAGATGCTGCAAATCCTGAACTAAACCCATCGTAGCCTATTTCGTCAATTAATTGTTCAACTCTCTCCTCTGCACTTGATTGAGTTTCTGAAGCATCTCCCACAGCATATCTATTACCCGAAAGACCTGAATCTATAACTTCAAACTCTGTCATATCATGAAATTCACCCGTAGGTACAATCTTGTAAACGTCATCTACGTTGGAAATTTCTGATATCTCATCTTGTATTACTTCAATCTCATCTTCGATTTCTTCTGTTGGTTGCCCATTTTTTTCTAATTCAGCTAATTGGGCTTGCAAATCCGACAATTGATTTTCCAATTCTGATAGACTCTTTTTGTCATTTTCGTCCATTGGTGTTAAATCATTGTTGTCCACCAAATATTTGAACAGGGCGTGAGCCTTCAAACCTTCTATTGGAGTATTTTCATTTAGGTCCCACTCCTTATCAAGTCTTCTTTCAGCGGCTTCTTCAGAATAATCTTCTTTCAAAATTCGAAATTTTTTCATGAACTTTTATTTAATAAATATCTTTTTGATTTTATAATTGTTTTAAGGAACTATTTATATTAATAAACTTTTAAAAAACTATCATCATGGGTTGTGGATGTAAAAATAAAGGAAACCAAAATCCTCCGGCACCCGCTCCTTCAGCTCAACAGACACAGACTCAGAGCCAGAGAGTACAGGTACAGGAAGATGTAAAAACAGCAATTAAAAAAACTATCGAGAAGTATTATAACGTAAATAAATCTTCAAGATAATTTAAGGTTGTTTGAAATTATTAGAGGGACAAAATTTGTCCCTTTTTTTGTATTTATAGATATGTACAACCTCGAGGATTTCTTGGAAGCATTCAATAATGGAGATTTAGAAGTTAAAAAATATTTTAACGACTACGAAACTTGGTTTACCATTCTGAAACGAAAAGGTTTATTTGATGAAATAGACCCACACAACGCTTCGG
>Ga0209358_10003695_pt1 | contig 11212 bp, 8 predicted proteins | sample LauGreFa1BDMLBSN_2_FD_187574 | JGI IMG/M metagenome (GOLD analysis project Ga0209358, IMG submission 187574) | Freshwater lake microbial communities from Lake Michigan, USA - Fa13.BD.MLB.SN (SPAdes) (version 2) | ecosystem: Environmental > Aquatic > Freshwater > Lake | place: Lake Michigan, USA...
ATTCATGCAAGTGAATACAGTTGGGCTAATACAGATTTCGATATGGTTATAGATAATAACAGAGATATAAGTAATTTATATAGACAATTAATGGAAATAATAAAATAAAAAATAATTTGTTAAAACACTCCTATATGGGGTGTTTTTTTTGGGTTTTCCGATAAATATCTTTAAATGTAATAAAGGAAAACGATATGGCTGACCTTGTAAGTCCAGGCGTACAGGTAACTGTAATAGATGAAAGTAACTATGCACCAGCTGCAGTTGGGTCGGTGGCATATATACTTTTGGCTACTGCAGAGAACAAATACAATCCTAGTGGCACAGCATATGCTGCTGGTACGCTAGCTAGTAATGCTACAAAAATCTATACTATCACTAGTCAAAGAGAATTAGTGCAAACTTTTGGTAACCCAATATTTAAAACAACTGCGTCAGGAGCACCAATCAATGGTGACGAGCAAAATGAATATGGTCTTCTAGCAGCCTATAGTTTGCTAGCAGTAAGTAATCAAGTTTATATCCAAAGAGCTAATGTTAATTTAGCTGATTTAGGTGGTACTACTACTCGTCCAACAGATCCCCCAACCAATGGAACATATTGGTTAGATACTGTTGATAGTACCTGGGGTGTATATGAATGGAATGCTACTACACAGTCATTTACAAACAAATCAGTGTTAGTTATTAATAGTAGTGACGACATTGTTGGTCTTGCTCCAAATGCCAATATTGGCAATATTGGTGCTTATGCAGTAACAACAGTTACAGCACCATACAGAATTTGGCAAAAGACTTGGGATAATAAATGGAACTTTATTGGTAGCAGTAATTGGGTTACCAATGTGCCAACTGTTATTAGTACTAAAACATCAACAATTGACCCAGGCGATAATCAAACAATTTATATTAACGGCACAGCAGTGGCCATTACTACATCAATGACTACTGCAACTGCTATTGCAAGTGCAATTAATACTGCTACCCCAACTAATATTAGAGCTAATGTGTTAAGCACTGGTAATTTTGCTCTATTTACTACTGGTGCTACAGATGCTACTAGATGGGCAAATGTTTGGGGCGCAACTGATGATGCAAATACTGTTATTCAAAATATTGGACTAACTGCTGGCATTTTCAGAGGACCAACTGCAAATGTTGGACCATACACCAGCGTTCCAACATATGTTGGACAAACTAGTCTTACTGCAAATACAGGTAGACCAAGTGGTTCTATCTGGCATAAAACAAGTATTCAGGACAGTGGATTAACCACTGTTGTGAAGCGTTATAACAGCACTACCGAAGCTTGGGTAAGCCAAACTGTAAACGATTATGCAAATGTATTCACAGCTACATATGGTTTAGATCCTACCAATGGTGGTCAAAACATCTCTACTGGCACAGTGTTTACTCAGTATGATACTTTTGCCAATACAACAACTGGTATGCAGTTATGGTATAGATCTGGTGTAAATTCTACAGTAGGTACAGGAACAAGTAGTCCTACATTTACCAATCAAACTGGTAATACTTTTGTGATTACAACAAGACCTGTACTAACTAGCGCAGCAACACAAAGTTATACAATAACTGTCAGTGCAAATACAGCATCAGGCATTATTAATCCTGTATTAGCAGCAGGTATACCTTATATAAATGCAGGACTTAATGCAAGTGGACAATTGTTCTTTGAACACACTGCTGGCGGTGATATTGTAATAGATAAAGGTTCTAATATTGCTAATGCTGGTATTTCAACATCCGGCACAAATATTCATGCAGATCCTACTGGTACAGCCAATGTGTTTGTAATTAGCAATTGGGCCCCAATTGAAGATACAGATTATTATGTTGATAGTGCAGCACCAACTGTAAGTCCAGAAAACGGAACTCGTTGGTATTACAACACTCCAAGCAGAGTTGATGTATTAATTAATAACGGCAGTGCTTGGGTAGGGTATAAAACACTAACTAATGATGTCCGTGGTTATGATTTAAGTTTAACAGATCCCAACGGTGTAATTATTAGCAGTGTTGAACCAACTGAGCAATCAGATGGTACTGTATTAGAGTATGGTGATTTATGGTTAGACACTAGTGATCTAGAAAATTATCCAAAAATGTATCGTTATCAAAGTGTGAACGCTACAGACACTTGGATACAGATCAATAATACAGACAATACAAGTATAAATGGCATTTTATTTGCTGATGCTCGTTGGGCCACTGACGGTGATACAGATCCTATAACAGATGATATTCCTACAATTGTATCATTGTTAGAAAGTGATTATGTAGATTTAGATGCACCAGATCCTGACTTATATCCAAGAGGTATGTTGTTGTTTAATACCAGAGCAAGTGGATATAATGTAAAAGAATATAGATCTAATTACTTCACAACAGCAGCTTATCCTGGCGAATCATTACCCACTGTTGTATCAAGTTGGGTAAGTGTAAGCGGATATGAAGCTAGTGGTGTTGTTCCTAATTTTGGTAGAAAAGCACCAAGAGGAGTGGTAGTTGCAGCCTTAAAGAGTGCAATGGATAGCAGTGAAGCAATTAGAGAAGATAACAACTTCTTTAATATTATTGCTTGCCCTGGATATCCAGAATTAATGCCAAACATGGTTGCACTAAATGAGGAAAAAGATAATACTGCATTTGTAGTGGGTGACACTCCATTTAGACTAGCTGCAACAGGTACAGATATTCAAGCTTGGGCAACTAATTCTAATGGTGCCACTGCAACTGGGGAAGAAGGTCTAAATACCACAAGTCCATATGTTGGGGTGTATTATCCCAGTGGCCAGACTACTGATCCATTTACTGGAGTACCAGTAGTTGTTCCTCCAAGTCATGTAGTGTTAAGAGCATTAATTAAGAATGACACAGTTGGTTATCCCTGGTTAGCGCCTGCTGGTACTCGCAGAGGATTAATAGACAATGTGAGTGCAATAGGTTATATTGATGGTCAAAGTGGTAGATTTATTAGTGTTGGTATAAATCAAGGCTTACGAGACATCATGTATGAAAACAAAATTAACCCATTAACAGTATTGCCAGGAACTGGCTTATTAATTTATGGTCAAAAGACATTATCTGCTACACCAAGTGCATTGGATAGAATTAATGTTGCAAGGCTAACAAATTATTTAAGAACACAACTTAATATTGCAGTTAGACCGTTCTTATTTGAACCAAATGATCCTATTACTAGAAATGCTGTAATTGCTATTGTTTCTAGTATATTAAATGATCTAATTGCTAAACGAGGTATTACTGATTATCTAGTAGTGTGCGATACAACAAATAATACACCAACTCGTATAGCACAGAATCAGTTATGGGTAGATGTAGCAATTCAGCCAACTAAGGATGTTGAGTTTATATATATTCCAATTAGGCTCAAGAATCCTGGCGAGATCCAAAGTGGTAATTTAGCATCGGCGGCGGCCGTTGGAACAGGAGCATAATAATATGGCACAATCTTCATTAAAAAACTTTACAGTATACTTAGGTGGTAACCAAAGTGCCAGCACTGAAGGTATACTTATGCCAAAACTCAAGTTTAGATATAGGGGAACCTTTCTAAACTTTGGAGTAACTAATCCTAAAACAGAACTTACAAAACAATTAGTTACTTTTGCTAGACCAAATGTTAATATGAACCCTGTTACTATACCTGTGTATAATAGTATGATTTACCTAGCAGGTAGACCAACTTGGGAACCAATACAAATTGTCTTACGAGACGATGCTGGTGGTAATGTAAGCAGACTGGTTGGCGAACAATTACAAAAACAATTCGATTTCTTAGAACAAGCTAGCGCAAGTTCAGGTATTGATTACAAGTTTGTAAGCAAACTAGAAATGTTAGATGGCGGAAACGGCACAGTTGAACCAGTAGTTTTAGAAACTTGGGAATTATATGGTTGCTTCTTGGCCACAGTGAACTATGGTGATGCTGATTATGGCAGTAATGATCCAATGACTATCACTTGTCAAATTAGGTTTGACAATGCTTTACAAACTTCTAACCCAGGTGGTGTAGGTACTCCTGTACCAAGAGAAAGAGGTAGAACAATTACTGGCTAAAGTAATAAGAAAAACCTTAAAAGCTCGCTCAGCGAGCTTTTTTTATGACTAAATAAATTTATGGCCTCACTATATAATGCAGATTTAAAACCAATTGGTTCAAATGTAAAAACACAACCATATCAACATGCTACTAGACTTTTTGTGGCAGATAATTTACGCCTTGCTCCTAAACAAAGCTTTTTATATTATGTTGTACTGAATATAAACCAAAGTGTAACAGCAGGGTTAACAAGTATGATAGGTGCTAGTACTAATGCAATTAGCAGCCAAAGTATATTTGAACAATATGAAGCTGGGCTAATGATAAAAAGAATAGATCTCCCTAAATTTTCTATTAGTAATAAAACTTATAATGCTTATAATAGGAAAAATATTGTTACAAATGCTATTAGTTATGATCCAATTAGTGTATCGTTTCATGATGATGCAGCAGATGTAGTGAATAAATTTTGGAATGATTATTATACCTATTACTATAGAGACAGTGACTATAATTCAGAATTATATGGTGTACCACATAAGTATGATTCAAGACTAAGATCTAAGTGGGGTTTTACCCCAATTAATAGACAATTAATACCGTTTCTTAGAGATATTCAGATTTTTAGTTTACACAATAAACGATTTACTGAATATAAACTAATTAATCCTATTATAACTGCATGGCGTCATGGCACACATGACTCTGCATCTAATAATGAAACAATGACAAATTCCATGACCATTGCTTATGAAACAGTAAAATACAGAGTAGGTACTGTAAATCCTGTTGATGTAAATGGGTTCAGTATATTACATTATGATACTACTCCTAGTCCAATTAGTACTAGCACAACTAACATCTATAGTGGAGCAGGACTAATTGGTGCAATAGGCACAGCAGGTAGTCAAGATTTAGCAAGGCCAGACGGGCAAGGAAGTGGCAGAGGGCTATTTAGTGATATACTTGGTGCATATAATTTATACAAAAATATTAAAAATATAGATTTTAGATCAGCAGCACAATTAACAATTGGACAATTTGGTGCTAGTGCTATAAATGGTGCATTAAATGGCAGTTTGACTGGACAAATTTTTCCAACTGCAGGTGGCACTCCTGGTTTCGGAGTCGGTGGGTCAAGTGTAGTAGGAACAAATCCAAGCATTGGTAATAGTCCGTATCCTAACTCAGTACAAACAACAGTGGGAGGAGCAACTACTACTTTAGCAACTGGGGCAGCGATTAGTGTTGGTGGAGCAGCTATATCACAAGCACAAGCTGGCGTAGAACGGGGATTACAAACAGATACAGTGCAAAATTCACCTTTTGGCCCTACAGTTGGACAATTGGGTGCAGGTATATTTGGAATACCATTTAATGCACAGACTGGACAGCCCAATGTTGGGTCCAACCAAGTTTTAACTTTACAAAATGGTACTTTTGTTCCTAGTACATTTAGTTTAACATCTAATGGTTTTAATCCAGGCAATGTGAATCAGAATTTAGCAAAACCCCCAGAAATTTTTAACGGACAATCTGGCTATCCAGTTACTTTAAGAAGTTATGCAGATGGAAGTAGTGTAGCTTTTGATAACAACAATAATGTTCTATACACAATTCCTGCAGGATCACAAGCTTATACTCCACAACAATTAGATCAAATAAATGCAAATGCTATGAGATCATTAAATGTCAATGTTGAAACTGGGACTAGATTTATTACTGATCCAAATACAGGCGTAGTTACAGCAGTAGGTGGAACAACTGCAGTAATAAGTAATGGTATTTCCCAGACATTGGGTGCAGTTGGTGGTGTTCTAGCTGGACAGAAAGTATATGAAACTTTAGCTAAAACAGGATTAGGTAAATCATTCTTGGGGCAAATAGTGGCTGGAGGAATAAGTGCAGGAGCAACCGCCGGTATTTATAGAGCTACAAATAATTTATTACAGCCTATTGTAAACACTGGAGTTGGCGCAATAGGTCAGGTATTTGATTCAGCAACAAGAAGTATAAGAAATTTAACCAGCACTTGGAGTGGAACAGGCGGATACGATCCCAAAAATCCTACTGTAAATTTAACATCCAAAGTAGAAAATCCAGATGGCTCTATAAGTTACAATTATGTAGATGGGACACAGCGTACAATTGATTTAGAAGGAGTTCAAACAGTTACTAAATCAGGCAATAATGCAGGACCTGGTGGATTTTGGGGCGATGACGAATCTTATGTTGCAACAAGTCCTGCAGGTGCTCCAATTGTTGACAGGAATTTTAATTCTGATCAAACTGTGGAAGCCGATATACAAAGTGCGAATTTAAGTTCATACGATGTAAGTTCTGATGAATAGCAGAAGATATAAGAAATACATGGAATGCCAAATAAGATCATAGACAATGACACAACTTACAACTCAACCAACAGTGACTAACCCTACAACAAGATTTTTTAACAACATATATAATCCTGTAGTAGGGGTAAGTCAAAACATAAATGATGCAATATATAGTTATTTTGAGCAATATACGCAAAATAAGGAAAGTGCAAAAATACTCACACAAGTAGTAATTAGCACAGCACAAGAACAAAATTTAGACCCTTTAGTTGTTTTAACAGACTTCCAAAAATTGGATAATAATGAATTAAATGCATATCTAGCTTTATTTTTAAATTTAAGTAGAGTACCTACAAGTTTATTGGGGGTTAAAGTTCCGCCGGTAACAAATCCATATATCTCAAGATCTATATTATTTTAAATGTTAAAATTTGCTCAGGGAAAATATAAAATTAAAAACCCAAACAAATATGTGGGTAAAGGTCAGCCTACTTATAGAAGCAGTTGGGAAGAAAAGTTTATGACCTTTTGTGATACAAATCCTGCAATTTTAAAATGGGCTAGCGAAGCAATACAAATCCCATATAGAAATCCATTTACAAACAAAAATACAGTATATGTGCCTGATTTTTTTATTTTATATGAAGATAAAGATAAAGTTAAACATGCTGAAATAATAGAAATAAAGCCTAAAAATCAAACGCTTATTGAATCTGCAAAATCAAATAAAGACAAAGCTGCAGTAATATTGAATTTACACAAATGGCAAGCAGCAAAGGCTTATTGTGCTGCAAATGGTTTAGTGTTTCGTGTTATCAATGAGAATCATATATTTCAAGGTACAAAATAATGACAAAAAAATTAGAAGACCTGTTCAATTTGCCTAATCAATCAGACTCAGCTGAAGATATAGCAACTACAGAAAATTTTATTAAAGAACAGCAGCAAACTTTGGTAGATGTAAACCTCGCTATAGACAAAATAGATGTAGCTTTGCCTAGTGTTAGGGATCTTGAAGCCAGTGATCACGAATTAGATGAGCTTGCAACTTTAGCTAAAGACAAATTCAATGACTTAATGGATTTAGGTATGAGTGTTGAGTCAAGGTTTAGTGGTCCAATTTTTCAAACTGCAGGAGTTTTATTGGGTCATGCAATTACTGCAAAACAAGCTAAATTAGATAAAAAATTGCGCATGGTTGACTTACAAATTAAAAAATTAAGATTAGATCAAACCGCTAAAAACAACGAGCAAGACGCCCCAATAGAGGGGGAAGCAGTGTTATTGGATCGTAATAGTCTTTTAAATAAGATCCTAAATAAACCACAATAATTTAATTTTCCGATAAATAGATAATAATAGGATCGTTTATGAAAAGTTTTAAAACATATTTGACTGAAAGTCATAGAACATATGATTTTAGGATCAGACTAGCAGGCGAATTGCCTAAAAATTTTAATAATAGACTTAAGACTGTATTAGAGGCATATAATCTTATCAGTACAGAAAATGTAAAAAGATTGCCTATACAGGAAAGTCCATTATTTCCAAATGCTGGGCCTGTCGAAGTTAATGTAGTTGATGTTAAGCTTCAATATCCATGTACAGATGATCAGTTAATAGGATTAATAGCAGAACAACTTAATATTCATCAAAGTTGTTTACGAATTACTCCTGTAAATAGTCCTTTCGAGCTAGCATTAGAAGGCAAAGAAAAAAGCAATTTATCTGGCGATGTAGTTTTATCCAAAGATGAAATGGTTGCAGAAAAACCCGACAAAGATTTAGTTGGTGATGCTCGTATTCCTTCACTAATTAAGGAATTAGAAGAAACAAGAAAATACGAATACAGTATTCCTGCAGGCGGCAAAAGCCCAGAAGGCAAAACCACTAATAGTGTACCTTTAGGAAACATGAGTCCAATTGGTAGTCGTCAGAACAAAATCCCTAGCCCAGTTAAAGGAAATTAAGATGAACGCAGATTTTTACAAATTAGTAAGGACTTTGGATGGTTTAAAAGAAGATCCTACAGACACTAAACAATTAGAAAATGGTAAGTCTTTATTAAAAGAAAGTGAAGAGGTCTTAAAAGAAAAAGCAGTAAGCCAAGCCCAACAAAAATTTATGGGTATGGTTCATGCTGCACAGAAAGGCGAAAAACCTGCAAGTCCTGAAGTAGCTAAAGTTGCCCAAGATATGAGTCATAAAGCTGCGAAAGATTATGCAAGCACAAAACATAAAGGATTACCTAAGAAAGTTAAAGAAGGTCAAGTATGGCGTCCAGGTATGACCCCGCCCCCTAATCCAGATATGGGCAGTTCTTTAACTCCAGGGGAACAAAAAAGAGTTGTCACTCCTCAAGGACCAGAAGGGGTTCAACAGCCGTATTTGCCCAGTCAACCTAAAAAACCGGCTCCGGCTGCTCCTTCTACAGCGCCTAAAAAGACCAGTGAATTAGATCTGGATACGCAAATTGCAGAAACTTCGTTAGAAGAATATGGATATGGATCAACATTTTTTGTTGTTGCTCCAGGCAATAAACCTGAAATGTTTACAAATCAAAAAGATGCAATGCAACGACAACAAGCGTATGCCAAGCAAGGCAAAACAGCTAATATTCATTTGAATAGCCCAGAAGGTAAGATTATAGCAAGCTCTGATGAATCTATGCGAGCAAAAGATATGGAAAGAATTGCAGCATATCGTGCTAATAGGCAAACAGAAATAGACAATGAGCTAGATGCATATTTGCAGTACAAGAGACAACAATCTATTAAGAAAGGACAACAAGCCGCTAGAGATAGAGCTGATGCTGAGGTATATCAATTAGGCGCTGGTAGAAGAATTAACCCTACTGATCCTGAAGATAAATTGGGTATGTCTGGAATCGTTAAAAATTTAGAAATGCAAGAAGGCAATAAAGAGCAAAAAGTTAAAAAATCGGATAGATTACCTATCTATCAGGAATCAACAAGATATAAAACTATTAATAATCTTATAAGAGAAGAATTTGATTTAGATGATTTGGATCAAAATGGATTAAGTTTGGAAGAGAAAGATATTAAAGCAGCATTAGGTGATCAGTTATTTAATGAACTGCAAGCTGTTAAAAATGGTGAAGCAGATATAAGTGAAAACTTAAAAGATGCTTTGTTTAATTACTATAAAAATTCTGGTGAATTGCCTCCAGAAATTAGGCAAGACGAGAATGATGTTAGTGAGTATATAGCAGATAAAATTAATTCAATGAAAACAAATGATTCATCTGACAGATTGTCTGTAAGTGAAGATAGAAAAGTATCTGGTACTAGATATGGCGGTGGCGCACAACAAGATGATGAAGAAGAAGGTGAAGGGACAGACAAGAAACCAGCACAGCCTGAAGTAAAAAGAGGCCGTGGTAGACCACCTAAAGCTGGAAGTCAAAGTACTAACCCAGAAGAAAAAAGAAAACAAAAAGATAGAGAAGAAGCTGGCAAAGCTTTACAAAGTATGATAGTGGGAAATCGACCTAAAAAGTCTAAGAGTTTAGAAAAATTACCTACCACCAAACATAAAATGAAAGGCTAATTTTTGAAATCTAAGTTGTTTCATGAGTTAAATTTATATCAGAAACTGTCTGAGCAAACTTCACCTGCTAATAGATACTATAGGCGTGGGAGTGCAGCTCAGGCAGGGGAAATTTCAAGAAGAGCAGAGGCTGCAAGAACGGCAGATATTAAAACTATTCAAGATTATGCAACCAGCAAAAATTTAAGCCCCCAAGAAGCATTAAATCAGATTAATTTGGCCAAAGACATACCTGTGGATCCTAGTATACCTAACGACAGACCTAGTACTGTGGATCCTAGCATAAGAGCTGCAGCTGATAGATTAGCAGGCCCTAAACAAAATTATAGACAATTTGTACAGCCTGATGATTTAATTAGTCCTGAGGTAAAAAGACAAACTAGAAATGTAATACAAGCATTGCCACCAATTATTGGTGGTCCTGCGATGCAGGTGCCTAGGTTGTTTTCTCCACTATCTCGATTAAGTCCTGCAGAACAAGCAGCAGCACAACAATTAAAATATAAAGGAACAGACTTTACTGCAGGTAGGCCAGTAGGAACAGGTAATGCACAATCGGCGGGAAAAGGTGAACCAAGGATAAACTTACCAGGTGATGCACCAACACCTTCATCTGCACCAACACCTTCATCTGCACCAACCCCTTCATCTGCACCAACACCTTCTGGCACAATAACTGATTTTGGCACAGTTGGTGCTAGACGAGCGCAACAAAGAGCTACCAACCGGACTCCTGACCGCACTCCCGACCGCACTCAAACTGCTAATACTCCAGACTATCTAGGAAGAAACGAGCCTAGTTTAAATTTAGATTCGCCTAATGCTATTAGTAGAGGTATATCACAGGCAAAGCCTAACACAAGTAGTGCAACGCAAGCAACTGGTAATGTAGTTAGAGATCCAGTATCTAACAAAATAGTTTCTAGTACAGGATCTTATGGGAATCCAAGCCAAGATGCAAGAGTAAGAGCTTTATTAGGAGCAGGCACATTAGGTGCAGTAGCAGCAACTAAAGATAAAGCCGATGAGTTAATTGATAAAATTATTGGGTCACCCAGTTCTGCCGCTACATCTACACCAGCTGCTCCTGCTGCTACATCACCCGCTGCTTCACCTACACCTACACCTGCTGCTACATCTAGATCTGCTCCTACTGCACCTGCTACATCTAGCCCTGCATCTACTGCACCTGCTGCTACATCTAGATCTGCTCCTACTGCAC
>Ga0209358_10003696_pt1 | contig 11212 bp, 11 predicted proteins | sample LauGreFa1BDMLBSN_2_FD_187574 | JGI IMG/M metagenome (GOLD analysis project Ga0209358, IMG submission 187574) | Freshwater lake microbial communities from Lake Michigan, USA - Fa13.BD.MLB.SN (SPAdes) (version 2) | ecosystem: Environmental > Aquatic > Freshwater > Lake | place: Lake Michigan, USA...
AAGAAGCAGGAGTAACTCCCAAGCCTAGATTGCCTGCGTTATCAACTGTAAGTTTTGTAGAAAAACTGCTTGCAGGGGTTTGAATAATAAATGAGCCACTTGTTGAATCATTGCCAATATATGTGGTTGCGCCTGAATTTGCTAATGCAAGAACGACACTAGTCCCTGTACTTGTAAAACTTGCTGGCGTTCCTGCTGAACTCACAACACTTAGCTTCTGAGCGGGCGAACTTGTACCAATACCCAACCCTGTTGTGGTGAGGCGCATTTGTTCTGCGTTGTTTACATAAAATACCTGCGGCTGATTTGCCGTTGTTTGAAAAGTCAATGCGCCAGTATTGGCAGTAAGGCCAAAATCACCTGACGCTTTGTAAATTGTATTGCCACCATCAGTTCCACTAATACGCAAACCATTAGCGTTTAAATAAGTCCCATCAAAAGTCAGCGCAGAGCCACTTGTCAGAACCTTTGAGCCGTTTAGGTAAGTAACTCCGTTTGCTGTGCCTCCAGAGAGGGTTACAGCACCAGAGGCAGCTAGGGTAGTGAAAGCACCAGCAGCAGCCGTAGATGTACCTACAGGGCCGTTAAACGAGTCACCAACAGCACCTGTCTGGAAGTCCTTTAACTGAGCCATCAACTCACGGATAGCATCGTTAATGCCAGATGGCGCACAGCCCTCTGCAATGTTAATAGAATCTATGTCTGTGTTATTAGCAGGGGTTGCGCTAAATTCCGAGATTTTTGTCTTTGCCATTTTTAATCCTATTGAAGAAGTGAACGCAATGCAGCCGTAAATGGCTCTGCTACTGGTGTTAATTGTGAACCAATAAGACCGCTAGTTGAGGCTTGAACTTCTTGCTCTCGCTTCATCTTTTCCATTGCATTACGCAACATACGAATCTCATCACCGCTAGTTGCCTTGCTCATCAAGATTCTACCAATCTCGTTACGAACAGGCTCTGGCAATCCAGTTCTTGTCATGTTTCCAGACAGCATATTCATTAAAGAACCAATGTCCATTGTCTTGGCAGCAGCAGCCATATTTACTGTGTCTTTGAGATTCTCAAGGTTGACATCCTCCATACGAGCCTCACGCCCCGCAGTTCCAGAACCTCTACCAATAGATTGAATCTCTTTTTTACGAGTCTCTGCTGCTACTGTGGAAGCAAACTCACGGAATGAACGCTCACTTGGGAAAATCTCTTTTAAACGCTCTCTTGTGGATTTTTCTTGATACATATTCATCAAGCGAGTTGCACCAGCTTGTGTGCCAGCTAAATCACGCAACCCTTCGTATGCACCGACACGGAATGATTCTAATTCTGAATCACTCATGTCCTTAATAAGAGAACGAATAGTGGCTGCTGGCTTGTTCATTACAGTTCTGCCAAGTTCGGCAGCACTAATCAATGCGCTTGGCCCTGCGTACGCATTTCGTGCGCTTGCATACAAAGACGTACCTGTTTCGCTATCTGTTGTCATGTCATCAAGACGCTTAACAAGGTCTTTCTTTAACTGGATAACGGAACGTCCAAACTCGTTAAAGTCGCCACGCTCATTCAAAGAAGTTTTGCTATTGATAAGGTCATCAAGACCACGCTTAACTTTATCTAAGTCAGGCATTGCTGCGTCAGTTGCTTTATTCACATCTTTTAATGTAAAAGGCTGGCGCAAACCAGTTGCAATCTTTTCAGCACGAGCAAACGCACCTAACTTCTTAGACGCATCAAGAATCTGTTTTAAATCATCATCAAGAGTAACGCTGACAGTTTTTAATTGGTCATAAAAAGGAGTAGCTTCTACATCACGCTTTGTAATCAATGATTCAACAGAATCAGCCAATCGTGCGCCACTAGGAGACAACTGAACTTGCGCTGCATCTGCAATTCTTTCACCACGTTGTGATTGACGAGTACGGATAAATTGTTCCGTATAATTTTTAGTACGGCCTGGAAGTGTCGCCATCGTATCTAGCAAATCACGAGTGTTATACCCAGATGATTCAGCCAAAATAGCATCATCACCTAGCTTTGCCATACGAGCAGCCACTTGGTCTGTCGTCGCACCATCACGCAACATTGCTTGAGCAACTCTCCTACGAGCCAAGTCAACAGATGATGTGCCAAAGTAATCACGCACACTCTCAGGAATAATACGCCCTGCTTGACTTGTAATTGCTTGTTTAACAGGACGAACAGCTTTCATGCCTAGTTCAGTAGCACCACCAAGCACAGCACTCGTAGCACCTGATGTAGCGGCTTCTACTGGTACGTCTTCTAGTTCTTTAGCTTCACCTGCACCACCAACAATTCCAAATCCTAAACCAGAACCCATAGAACGCAGGACAGGCCCGACATTCGGGGCAATGCTCTTACCAAGGTTTAACATACCCAAAGGTAAAGATGCTACACCCTGAGATACAGCAGCACCAATTGGCTGTTCTTCTTTGTAGCTTTCAACAGCAGAACGATAAGTGTCTCGTGCTTGTTGATAGCCTTCAGATGGAGACTTGCCTTGTACTAATGCAGCACCACCACCAAAAAGACCTGTTAATTCGTCAGCAAACCCAAGAGTAGGCCCTTGCAAGGCAGTCATGCCAAGACGAAAACCTTTTGACAAACCTTTGCCTTTTGTCTCTGCTTCTGTTACTTGCAAAGAAGATGGAAGTTCTTTGTTGTTAGCAAGGTATGCAGCCCTAATTTGCTCGATAGTAAATCCAGCATCTATTGCATCTTGAACTCTTTGATTCTCATCCATGTTATCCACCTCCTCTTGGACGACCAAATCCTAAAATATCTTCTAGTTTTGGCTCTTTAAGGACACGCTCATAAGGATTCATAATTGCGCTATCTTTGCCTTTTAATGTAGAATTTATATCTTTATAAGCCTCTAAAGATGGTTGCAATTGTTTGTTTCTTTCGGTTGCAATGCCAGTAGCAATCTTCTTTAAGTTGTCTCGTTCTTCTGGTGTAAATGTTCCACCATCTTTAAATTTCTGTGCAGCCAATTTAATTTGAGTTGGAATTGAACGGCTACCAATAATTGCATTTATGTCGTTTGCTTGAACAGCACCAGACGAGTCATAAATCTTTGCAAGGTTATACAACATAGCACCATCACCGCTAGTATTGCCTTTTTTAGCTTGCTTATAAGCATCATTAAAAGCACCAAGACGATTAGAAACAACATCGTCACCAGAGTTTTTAAGATAGTTTTCCCATTTATTCATTGTTTCTAATTGGGCTTTAGCTACAGCAGTTGGGTCATTTAAATCTACAGAAACTTTAGGTGCGCCTTCTCGTTTTAGTTCTTTCTGATACTGCATGAAGTTACCTGTATAACCTTCATTTACAGCTTGTTGGAAGTCTCTGTAATTTGATGTTAGGTTGTCTTTTGGTTTGCCTTGAACAACAGTTTCAACTTTATTTGTTATTGGGTTTACACGAATAAGACTTGCGCCTTCAGCCAATGTAGTAGTCTCACCACCCATAGCCTTTTGAGAAGCAATCAACTCAGTCAGGGCTTTGCGTCCTTCTGGTGAAGCCATCAATTGAGGCATTGCTCGTTGCAAATCAAATCCACCAGCAGTCATGCCTTCGCCTACTCGCTGACCCATTATGTCCTCGCCATACATTTCTTGAGGTTTGGTAACAGCACCTTGAATAACACCTTGAATTCGTTGTTGTTCAGCTAGTTGTTGTTGTTCTAACTTACGCTTACGAATCATGTCAGCTAACTGGACATTCTGTAGTTGGTTTTGCAAGGTTTCTTGCATACCGCCTTTGTAGGCTTTCTGACCTAGTTGCAAACCTTCAGCAATAGACTGCCCTGTGTTACCACCTTGGAACAAACGTCCTGCTAGTGCGTAGAGTGCTTGTGCTTGTGCGTCTTCACGATTACGAGCAATATCAGCCGCAGACATACCAAGCAGACCCATTGTGTCTGCACCACCTGTACCGAAAATGTCTAATAGTCCAGCCATGTTCAATCCCACCAGTTAGAGCCAAGTGCAGATGCAGTAGGGTCAATAGTCCCCATACTAGGCGTACCACTTAACCAATTAGCACCGCTATTCCACAAGTTGCTAATGCCAGTTGAACCGCCTAGATTCTTATACAAGCCACCACCAACAGCCGCTAGACCCAAAACATTTTGTAGCATGGATGTGTCTTGCGTTCCGCTAGTTGTAGAAGAAGCTACTCGTCCTAGTGGGTTGCCATATACCAACGATAGATAGTTCTGCAAGTTCTGTTGTGGTTGGTTTTGCAAAAAGTTAAACTTAGCAATGTCACCTTGCATTTGTTGACCTTGGTAACCCTCACGGATTTGACCAGCTTGCAACATATTCTGAATGTCTTGGTAATCAGCAGCAGCCATCTGAGGCGCAGCCATCGTAGCCGCTTGTTGTCTTGCTCTCTCATCAGCGTAGTTCTGGTAAGCCAGTTGTCCAGCAGTATTAGCCAATTGTTGACCAAATGCACCAGTTGCTCTGTCTTGCAAAGAACCCATAGCACCAGAGCCATAACGTCCTGCAAGACTAGACTTAGATGCAATGTCACCTAGAGTCGTTTTAAACTGAGTCTCAGCAGCACGAGCAGCAGGTTGAAAAGCACCTTGAAAGAATGGATTACCACCTAAGAAGCCACCAGAAACTGTATTCTGCAACTGATTCTGTGCAGACTGTAGTAGTGGGTTACCCAAAGAAGCACGAGCCTCTAAAGCCTGTAAACCTGTTTGAGTGGTAGTGGTTGGGCTAACAAAAGTAGGGCCACCATAATACTGTGGGCCACCGCCCTGATACAGACGTTGTGCCTGTTGCAATCCATAACCTAGATATGGTTGGATTGTCGGGTCAATTGTTGATTTGGTTTCAGTTACCATCTTTTACTCCTAAAAGTTCGGATTCCAAGATGGGTCATCCACGGAATCTATTATACATAAATAATTAAAATCAACCAATAATTGCATACCGATATGTCTTGTTTGCAGTTGAATTGGCAAAGTGCGTAATCGTAGCCGTACCCTGTCCTTGGGAACTGGCGTAAATGTTAGTCAATGCTGATGGGGAAATGTAGTTCATTGTAGTAATCAAAGACGCTGTAGAGGGGTAATTTGTACCAGCAGCGTAGGCTTGAAGGCTCACAGTAGTGCTATCAGTCTCCCACCATAACTCGACATAATCATTTGCATTTAAACTTAAATAGTAATTCCATCCAGTTAAACCATGACCATTAACTGAGCCATGCTTGCTAGGTACAGCAAAGAAACCTGTTGAACCTGTAAGATTTGTTCCGTTAATTTTTATCCAAGCCCTAACGTCATGGTCTTGCGAGTCAGTATTCTCAAATTGACCAGACCATTGGAAGTTATAAATTCCTGTGTTTTTAACATTCATCCTAGAACTATTGGATAAAGTTATGCCATTAGAGTAATCAGTTGTGTCTAATGTCATTGCATAGGCAGTATTTGCCGCAGCAGCAGTTTGGTCAACAAGGCTCTGGAAAGCCCCATAAGGCATATAGTCCACGTTAGCCGCAGCAGAAGCAGGGGCAAAGAGGATAACGCTATCTGGGCCTATCCTTCTGTCTGTCAGAGTGGTAGTAGTAGCACCACCAGTTGCCAGAGTCAAAGTCCCTGTGTTATTGGTCTTTCCGTCCATGATGCCACGGACTACTTCTGCCACAGCCCTCTGGTCACCACCAAACGCAGGTAGGCTTCTGAACATTAACGAACCCCTTGTGGAGTTACATCCACATCCACAGAGATAGCGTTATCCCAATTGTCACCAGTAGGAGTAACTTTTAGCCTGTGATACCTACCTGCGCTTCTCAAGGGAACACGATTCTCTGAACTAGCAGCCACCGCAGTATTAAAACTCACACCTTGGTTTAACAGGGTACGAGAAGCAATAGCCACAGTTGCAGAACCATTGTCAACAATAGGTCTAGCTAGGGTTACTACTGAGTTAGCACCAATGTCCAAATCTCCAGTAGAAATTACACCTGTTTGACTAGCACCTGTGTAAGTCATCACACGAGTGGCTAAAGTACCGCCTAAGAAATACTTGCCGCCAACATACAACTGAGAGTCTAAACTTGTCGTTAACGCATCAATAGAGGCAGAAATGCTATCCAATTGCTCAAGCGTTACAGACGATGTAGAGGCTTCTGCTAGGAAATCTGTACCAGCATCCCCATAAGTCCACTTCTGAGTTTTAAAGTTATAAATAAGTACGCTTCTGTTTCCGTTAACAGTTTTGTAATTCCAGATTACAAGTTTGCGAATTGGGTCAACAGCAGCAGACATAGAGCCATAGTCAGATTCGGAAGCGTCTTGCAAGAAGAATCTATCTACCTTTTCTGCACCAATGGCTGTGACGTTCTGTCCATCACACATATAGAAACCATCGTCAGACAGGAAGAAAGTTACACCTTGGTATTGTGCAATTGAGCCAGATACCATGCAACCTTTACCACGAGAGATATTATCAAACTGGAATATAAACGGAGTACCCACATAGGTCATTCTGTGAATTGCTCTCTCTAAAAGAACAAGACCAAACTCACCACCACGGATTCCTACAATCTGACCACCATCAGGAATATCTTGATAATCAGACTGAGTGTTTACGTTCTCTGTCCAATCTGTCTCATCATTGATAGCAGACCATCTAACCCGATATTGTTGTTGCGCTGAACTCTCAAAGGTATTCGCACAAACTACAAAGTCACGCACCACAGTAATGAACTTAGCAATAGGCGCAGTAGCTGATAGGTTAGCAAATGATGTAGAAGTGCCTAATGTCCATGCCTGTAATCTATCAGCATTGTTGGCAGATATTACAACCTTGCCAAACTGAGTAAAACGAACCCTATCACTAGCAGCAGTTGTCATTCCTGTTTTAACTTCAGTAATACTGCCTACACCGCTTACTGTGTAAATCTTGGATAGACCAGCAGCAAACAATGCTGTGTTCCCATCAGGTTGCTTGGCAGCATAAAGAGAAGTTAAATTCTCAGCAGCGTTACTAGAAGAAAATGTAACTGGCGTAGGAAAAGGGCCGTACCCGATAGCCTGACTAACCACGTTCTTAGCGTCAGTCAACGCACCAGACACGCTAGGCTGGTCAGGCATCCACTCACCAAAAGTTAGTTTTGTCGTAGCCATGTGTTACTTCCTTGCGCTTGAATTGTCCATGTATTGTCATTAGCAGATACTGGAGTCCATGTGTTTGTGTCACCAGAAACTGTAGTCCATGTATTGCTATCAGTAGAAACTGGTGTCCAAGTATTTGCATCTTGAGGAACTGGAGTCCAGTTATCACCTAACCTTACGCCATTAGCTGTAACTGTTGCTAGACCTGATACCGAGGCTACCCCTGCATAAATTGCAGACGCACTAGCGACAACATTAGCATTTGCTTCCACACTAGCAACAGCACCTACAACCAAACCACCATTAGCGGTTACTGTTGCATTGCCATCAATAGCACCGCTACCAAACTGAACCCTGATAGCGTCAGCAGTTACAGTTGCGTTACCAGTTACAGAAGCTACTGCATTTGCTACGATTCCACCAAGAGCCGTAACAGTTGCATTTCCAGTTATATCTGCGATACCAAACTGAACACGAGTGCCATTGGCTATTACATCTGCATTGCCAGTAATACTTCCACTAGCAAACTGGACACGAATAGCATCTGCGGTAACAGTAGCATTGGCATCAATCGCACCAGAGGCAAACTGCACCCTAGTCGCATCACAACTGACACTAGCAGAGCAATCAATGCTTGCACTAGCTAATTGAACCCTTACTGCATCTGCCGTTACTGTCGCTGTACCATCTACCGCCCCACTACCACTCTGAACCCTTATAGCATCAGCTACAACGCTTGCAGACGCAGTTACAGACCCATAGGCATCCCATAGGGTAACTGATGTTGTGTAGAGTGGACTATCGAGTGTGAGTGTTAAGTCATCAATGCTAGACTTTAATTGGTCTAGCGAGTCAATCGTCCATGGAGGCAGTAAGTCAGCCATCTCACGCTAAAGTAACGCTCAATGAACCAGAAGCGACACGGAACACGTCACCAGTTGCAATAGTCTTAGATGCGTCTAGCGGAGAGTGATACAACAGATTACCTGTAGTCAAAGCATCACGGATACCAATATGGGTAATTGTTCCCCATGAGCCACCAGCTTGAGGAAACTCAATAGCAGCAGAATTGGTAGTTGCACCATTACTAGGCGCACCAAACGTAATAGCCTGACGAGCATAGCTAGTACCAGAACACTCAGTTCCAGTATCAGCGTCTGTTGGGTCAGTTGTATAAAGTGCTAAGTACACAGTCGTTGGTGCTGTGTAGCTAGTTGCTCTCAACGTCACATTGATAAGAGCATTTTCTAAGTAATTGGAAATTTCAGCCATATTTTCACCTTGCAGTTAATTTGATTGACAGGGGTACACCAGAATACTGAGTGTTTTCATCAGACCTAGTGAGAGAAGAAATTGCTCTGTCATACATAGAACCCCATGTATTGATACGAGCATCATTCATTAAATATGGCTCTGCTTCAACCAATGCGCCATATAGCAAACCATCAGGGGCAACATTCAAGAAAACATTAGATGTGTTACTGCTAGTCAAGTACGGAGGCGCAGAGTAATAAAGCATCTTTAGCGTATATACGCCATCAGGTGCAGGTGCTAACTGAAACTCAGAAGCAAGAATAGTGTAAGACTTAGGAACACCAACTTCTGATGTTCTTGGGTCATTAGATAATGTTGAGGGACTAGAGTAACTCAATGGTTGAATTGGGTTTGTCATTACGACAAAATCACGAATCTCTAAGAAGTCGCTAGGAACTTCTACAGTTGCATCGCCAGAGACTGTGCTAGTCGTTACAGACTTGAGCATCTGGCGAACACGCAGTTCTCTACGCAAACGATTCTCAGCCAAAGTAATAAAGTCTGGAATGATGCTAGTCAAGTCAGACCTAGCCAAATAGTTGGCTATTGAAGTCTGCAAGTCAGAATATGTTGAGAGGCTCATACCACTCCAGTTCTAGTGCGCCATGCACGATTCATTGGGTCATTTAACCAAGCAGCAAAACGCTTGTCATCAAGAACAGCAAAGCCACGCATGATTCCAGCTTTGTTAAGGTCATCAATAACTGTCATAGGAATAGATGCAACCTTGTTACCAAACAATTGGTCAGACCATCTTGCTCTCTCGTCATACGAGTTATATTCTTTTTTATTCTGCTCAACAATGTCAGAAACATCCTGACGAGTTTGAATAACGATGCCACCTTCGCCATCGGCATGAACAGCAGTTTGTCTAAAGTTTTCCATACGTCAATTCTATCAGTTTTGGTTGAAAAACACACATTATTTAATGTGCGACCAAGTTCTGCCAATCCTTACACCTCTTACGCAACTAGGCGAAACTTCTAGCAGTTTTGCCAATTGTGCGTGAGGCAAATCACTTGCTCTTATAAATCTTACTTTTTCTTCATTAAGGACTGATTTTCCATTTTTATCACCAGAGGAAGTAACAACTCGTTTTCTTCCTTTTGCAATCATATCTTGCGTATTTTCTTTAGGTGTCCCAATCATCAAATGCTCTGGATTACAGCACTCAGGATTATCACACTTGTGCATAACAAACATACCTTCTGGAATCTTTTGCTTGTTATGAATTTCCCAAGAAAGCCTATGCGCCAAAATTAAAACATAAGGCTTTTTTCCAGTTGATATTCGGCCATAACCTAAAGCCTTGTTTCCAATCCAACTCCAACAAGATTCATTTTTAACAATAAATCTCCAAAATCTTTCTTCAATTGGCGCATGGTTTTTAATTCCATTGTGAGGATTACCATGTCTTCTAACTCTAAGATAGTGCATATTGCACATTCCAGATTTTGTTGCTTCTCTATCACAATTTTCAACACTACACATAAAAATGCCCCCATGAATTAACATGAGGGCATTGTATCACATCTATGTGTGTATTATGGCGTGAGGTCGGCTATGATGCCGTGAGCAGCTTCGTTCTTAACTTCCAAAGTGTACTCAGCCAACAATTGTGTGGACTCATTGTCGCCAGTTACAGCCAACTCGTTGGTCTGGAAAGGACGCAAGTAAGCAACAGCAGCCATGTCAGGGTCAAGCACATACGCAACTTCATCGCAAGTATTGGTAGAAGTCATGAAACGGTTGGGAACCACAGAAACCGTGCCGAAATCTGACAGGTAAACATCGGCCGCGGCCACGATAGTGGTAGGTGTGTTCGATGGAGCCATGAAACGCTGAGCAGCGATACCAGCAAACGCTGAAACCAATTGCTTGTGTGCAGGGTTGACCATCAAGACTTTAGGATTGCCACCAGAAGCGTAAACTTCTTTGATAACAGTCTTCAAGAGAGTCTCTGTGAAAGTGCGGTTTGTGCCATCTGTACGAGCAGTAGTGCCAGAAGCACCAGCAACGCCAGAAGTACCACCATCATAGTTAGAAGCCAACCATGCTTGCAGACCACCCAATTTACGAGCAGTAGAAGAATCACCATTGGTAGCAGTTTGATTGCTCAACAATGAAGTCTCCATGTCACGCTTAATTTCGGCCGATGCTTTCGCAAGTTGATAGGCTTTTTCAGATTTGCGGCCTGCCTTATCGACAGACTGCAAAGTGCCAGAAATCTTGATAGTCTTCTGTGCAATCTGAGTGCGGTTACCTACACGAGTCGTAGGAGACATAGTGGCATCAGATGCCGTGGCCCCTTCGACTGTGTAGTTCGTTAAAACCGCAGCCGAAAGTGAGTCCGTTTGCCACTCATGGTAAACAGCAGTTGCTTTAGTCTTACCAATGGAAGACATAAATGGAACATCTGTTGGTGAAATCGAGTAGATAACATCCGAAAGGTCTTCACGCTGACCAATAGCGGTATATGTTTGATAGGTAGCCATTTTAATACTCCAAAATTAAAAGAATCGTTCAAATGCTTTAGCTGCGTCAGTAACTTTTCCAGTTTCACGCAACCTCTGCATAACCTGTTTATCTTGTGAAGACCTAGTAGGAGGCGCAGAAGTACCAGAACGCATCATCTTAGGGGCAGACTGGAGTTTTTTATTCAACTCTGGTTTGCTCTTTTGAAGTTGCTCATACTTCATTGCCTTATACAAGGTCATCACAGCACGAGAGTCATACACGGAAC
>Ga0209358_10003697_pt1 | contig 11209 bp, 12 predicted proteins | sample LauGreFa1BDMLBSN_2_FD_187574 | JGI IMG/M metagenome (GOLD analysis project Ga0209358, IMG submission 187574) | Freshwater lake microbial communities from Lake Michigan, USA - Fa13.BD.MLB.SN (SPAdes) (version 2) | ecosystem: Environmental > Aquatic > Freshwater > Lake | place: Lake Michigan, USA...
GAACATAGAAGTGGTTCGACGAATTTGAACAGCGAGATAAGTGGAAACTCTGGTGATAACGCCTTGACCACAATGGTCAGGCAAACAGGAGTATTTCATGGTCAAGCTGAAGAAGAAGGCCGGCGTTGCCAAACGTGTACGCAGGCAGCACACCGGCGCATTCAAAGCGCAGGTGGCACTTGCCGCGTTGCGCGAGGACAAAACAATGGCGCAGTTGTGTCAGGAATTTGATCTGCATGCCAACCAAATCACCGAGTGGAAGCGACAACTGCTTGAGCGTGCAGCGGACGTATTCGGCGGTGCCGATCCGCCCAAACCGGTCGATCTGCAACCGCTGCATGCCAAGATTGGGCAGTTGACGTTGGAGAATGATTTTTTAGAGCGCGCGCTCACCAAGGCGGGATTGCTGAGCGCAAGATGATGATTGATCGAACCGATTCATTGCCAGTGGGCAAACAGGCCAAACTACTGGGCATCAGCCGAGGCACTGTGTACTACCTGCCCCGTGCGACCAGCCAGGCCGATCTGGCGCTCATGCGCCAGATTGATCAACTGCACCTGGAGCACCCCTTCATGGGCCAGCGCATGTTGGTGCGTCAGCTCAAGCGTCAAGGCGTGCAGGTAGGCCGACTGCACGTGCGCACGCTCATGCAACGCATGGGCATTTGCGCCATGGCCCCGCAGCCTGGCACCAGTCGACCAGCGCCGGGACACAAGATATATCCGTACCTGCTGCGCCATGTGCAGGTCACACAGGCCAATCATGTGTGGGCGCTTGACACCACTTACATCCCGATGCAGCGTGGCTTTGTGTACCTCACGGCGGTGGTTGATGTAGCTAGCAGGCGGGTGCTGGCCCACAAAGTAGCCACGACCTTGGAGGCTTGCCACGCCGCTGAAGTTATCAAAGAAGCCCTGGGCAGGTACGGCAAACCCGAGATCGTCAACACAGACCAAGGTAGTCAGTTTACGGCCACCGATTTCACTGAGGTGGTCCTAAAAGCGGGTTGCAAGCTCAGCATGGATGGACGCGGTGCATGGCGAGACAACGTGTTCGTGGAGCGGTTGTGGCGCACCATCAAGTACGAGCATGTGTACAAGCACGTCTATGCCAGCGTGGCTGATGCGAGAACACTGATCGCAGGACACATTGACTGGTACAACGACGAGCGACCCCATTCCAGTCTGGAGGACCAAACGCCAAACGAGGCCTACTGTGCCAGCCTGCCAAAACCGGTAAAGGCTGCATAGAATGAGATTTGCTGGTGCGCCCCGAGTTGCCCACCGCGTCGGCCGGTACGTCGCAAGCGCCGACCGCCGCCGTGGACAACTCTGCACCGTTATGAACCCCCAGTGCCCCACTTATCGTTCGGGGAAAGTTGTTCAAACAAACCGAGCCACTTCTTTGAACTCAGTCTCAAACCCACCCCTACCGCCAAGCACTGTGGTCTTGCAGCTCACGCCAAGCAATCATCTGCACAGCCTTGGAGCGTATGATTGAATAAAAATTTTTGTAAACGAGAGGCAAAATGAAAAAATTCAATGCAATCATTGTAGTTATCTTGGGGTTGCTATCGCCTCTTCAACAATCATTTGCCCAAAGGCCTTTACCAGCAGACGGTGCGCAACCTTATGGGATTCAGAATTTCTGTGCTGGTGTTACTTGTGTCGACAGTCTCTGGATGTACAAGCGAATCTATAAGAGCGAGCCAGCCGTGCTTCCTCATTCGTTTGAAAGGGTAGCGGGTGATCGTGGATTCTTGGGGAGAATGTTGTTGTCTAAAGCGGATGCGATGTTTGATGCAAACCCTATTATCGCCATGATGCTAATCGAAAAGAATAAAATTCTTTATGAGCGCTACAAAGGCTCCGTCAATGCGCAAACCGCATTTGCAGGTTTCTCAATGACTAAGTCAGTTGCGTCGCTGACAGTTGGTCAAGCCGCATGTAAAAATTCAAATATAAATTTGGATGTCAAAGCCTCCAGTCTGAATAACCACTTGATTGGATCCGTTCAGGGCGATGCGACTACTCGGCAGCTATTGACGATGTCAAGTGGCGGAAACAGAGGGACACTTTCATTAGGAGCATGGCCTGTTGGGGGCGAAAATATAGGGAACTCAAACTATGCGGGGTACAAAAATATTTCTACACTATTGAAAGATCATGGGGGAAGGCAGGTCTCAGATGGCAAATCAGGAGAATTAATAAAGATTGGTGAGGAGTTTTCTTATAAGAATACAGACTATACGGCGCTCAGCTTGGTTTTGAGCGGTGAAAGTCCAGACGGCTTTTTTAAGATGTTCAATAGCGGCTTGGCGCCCTTAGTTGGCTTTGAGAACCCAGTTTATTGGGTGCATGATGAGAATGGCTATGCTCATACCTCCACTTCTTTTCATGCTACTTTGACTGATTGGGGAAGACTGGCGCAGTTTGTTCTAAACAGGATAAATGACAAGACTGATTCATGTTTGTCTAGATACATAAAAGACGCTACTAAAACCCAAATAAAAAATAAGTCTGCAACTCATGGTTCGAATTTTTATTCAGGTTCAAGTTTTGGCGGATACGGATTTGGCTTCTGGACCGAAAACCATAAAAGGCCAAAGGCTATATACATGGTTGGGGCGAGGGGTCAGAGAATAGGAATAGATACGAATAGCGAAAAAGTGATGATTGTCATTTCAACAGATGACTCTTCTGTCAGGGATATATTTAACTTCTTTGGACAGTGGTAATTATGCACGTGTGTGTAAAAAAGTGATGACGTCGGGGAAAGCTAAGCAACTAGGCCTGTGGTGCTTATGAAATGGCAACTACACATCTGGCAAATTGAAATTTAAGAGTTGTCGTCGTAAAACGACACTTGCAATGCAAACTCTCAAACCCAACCTTGCCGCCAAACGCTGTCGTCTTGCAATTCACTCATTGCCAAAGGCTTAGGCTCTTTTTACTAATGTCCTGTTAAGGCATGTGAAAGCAACTTACCGATAATGGCTGTAAGAGCTTGACTTGTGGTGTAAGTTGAGATATTTTCGTGTCTCGATAAAATATATGTCGGATCAAAATTTTGAGGATATTGCTTTGAAAAAACTACCAAAGATATTTTTACTTGCGAGCTTCATAGCTAGTTCCTGCATATTGGCAAGCGCTCAACAAATGCCAATGTTCCCACAAACCGATCCTGGCGGCAAGGCAGTTATTTATAACCAACCTTTTGGGCAGCTTCCGGAAAACGTACGGCCGAATGACGCGACTATCTCTTTATATGAAGAACGTCGTTTCGCCCTCTTAAAGAGGCGCGACTCGCAAGGGCGGCTTTATACGGTCAAGCCCAAAGGCAATGCTATTGAATATGCAGTGCAACCCAACAAACAAAGCGAAACTTTAAGTGCAGAGTTATCTAAGGGCTATATTCTGAGCTACCTGTACTATGACAAGGGAGTAATTAAATACAACGGAAAAGCAAGTGACGGTCGCTTTGAGAGGAATATCGATGATGAAATGCCATTCTTCTCACATTCGACTGGTAAAAGTATTACGTCATACATCGTAGGTCATGCGATATGTGACGGTTACATCAGTTCGATGGATGAAGTAATCGACTGGCCAATGATGAGCAAGACTCTTTACCAAGGTCAGCCTCTTAGCAATCTCCTCAATATGAACGCAGGTGACAAGCATACCGTTGACAATGTCAGTACGCGCGTTATGGGATCTACAATTCACCACCGTGACATGGGGTTGGATACTATCGCAGCGTCCTTAGAGGGTGTCGAGAAGCGAGGTAATGAAGTTTTTTACAATAACTTTCTTGCCGACATTATTGCGAATTATGTCGCTTTCAAAGCCGGTGATAACTACGACGAATTGATGCGAAAAGTATTTCAGGACAAGGTGAAAATTAAATATGCTGTCTCATATGAAAAGCATGCAACAACGCTCACTAACGGTAAGCGTTCTAGCTATTTTGGTGAGCCCCAGTCGTTAGCTTCATATTCGTACTTTATGTCCCGGCTAGATTTTTTGCGTGTGGCCGAAGCGATGATGAAGGACTATCAAAATGAAACTTGTGTAGGTAAATATTTGAAAAATGCTCAAAAGCAAGCAAAAGCTTGGACTAAATATCGACCGAATGACGATAACGCGAAGTTCTGGATACACACACATGCCAAAAAATATGGGGCCCAGTTTTATTTCGACTTCCTTGGAATGAGTGATCGAAACATTATTGCAACAGAGGGTTTTAACGGGCAAAACATGATGATTGACATGGATAACTCGCGCATCGTCGTGACAAACAGTGCTGCTACAGCTTGGGACACACGCGTTTTTATTCTCAACGTTATCAAGAACGGGGAGCTACCAAAATAATTTTGCAAATACAAGTATTGGTATCAGTGTTGGTTGAATTCCGGGTTCAGCTATCGTGTAAAACGACACTTCCTATGCACTCGCTCAAACCCATCCCTGGCGCCAAACACTTTCGTTTTGCAGCTCAAGCCACGCTATGATTTGCGTGGCCTTGGAGAACACTGCTTCAATTTCCACATCTTCAATCGGATCGGTCGGCTGTTCAGGTTGAATCAACCGATTCACCAAAAAATGCTTTTGCTTGGCAATGGGTTTGACGGCAGTCTACTTGGTCAGCAGCAGTTTTTTGGGGTTCAGCGGGTTCATGCTTCTAAACCCTCAGCGCATGTTTTGCATTTCCCGCGCCACGGCCTCGCCTAGTTCGATCACCGCCATGGCGTAGTAGCTGCTCCAGTTTCCAAAGCGTACTTTCATAGTAATTTACTGTGTTTTCTAACACTCAAGAGGGTGCCAAACACCGTCCGTAGTAGCCTCATTTACAGTGGTTCGATTGTGTTCAAGCCAAGCCATAAAACACTGCGACAACTTCATTGTGATGGCCATGAGTAGTACATTGTTCATGCCGTTTGACTGCCATTGTGGATGGTGCATTTGTAGCTAACCTTTCGGTGTGCTACTTTTTATGGGGGTTGAGTGGAGCGGGCAGTGGCACAAGCGTCACGATTTTTCACGCTGGGCAGTGGCTGGATTACGGCAATGTTCAGGACCGTTTTCGAGCCTGTATGCCAGCGTGCACCACGCTGGGCCTTCAGGTTAACTACAAATCTTAAAAACAGGTTGCTCTGACCGCGTGGCCGAAACTACGCTTGTGGCTATGCAATGTTGAATTGCAACGCAAAGTGAGCCACTATTTGCAACCAATATTGAGCCACCGGTTTTTAAATAATTTGGCCTAGTCGGTTGTGGATAAGTTTAACTGTTCTGCGTTTTTTGCTCCTTTCCCTTTTGATTTCTTTGACTGTTGAGAGTTCGCTTGGGACTGCTTGAAGCGCCAACTCTCATTGCCGGTTTCAACAATGTGACAGCGGTGCGTCAGGCGGTCTAGAAGAGCTGTGGTCATCTTGGCGTCTCCAAACACATTGGCCCATTCAGAGAAGTTCAAGTTGGTTGTGATCACCACGCTGGTTCTCTCATAAAGCTTGGACAGCAAATGAAACAGCAGTGCGCCTCCAGACTGCGTAAACGGCAAGTACCCCATCTCATCCAGAACAACAAGGTCCACGTACATCAAGCGGTGAGCCAGTTGGCCGTGTTTGCTTTGAGACTTCTCAAGCTCCAGCGCATTTACAAGCTCCACCGTTGAGAAGAAGCGAACTCGCTTGCCCTTGGCCCTTACCGCTTGAATGCCAAGGCTTGTTGCAAGGTGCGTTTTGCCAGTGCCAGGGCCGCCCACAAACACCACGTTTTGTGCGGTGTCTACGAACTGCAAGTCATGCAACTGCTTCACAAGTGCTTCGTCCACGTGCGCTTGCTCAAACTCAAAGCCCACCAGGTCTCGGTGCGCGGGGAACCGTGCAGCTTTCATTTGATACGCCATAGAGCGAACTTCCCGCTGCGCCGTCTCAGACTTAATGAGCTGGTGCAGCACCACCTCGTGGTCTAGCGTCTTCATTCTGGCAGTACCCAGAATCTCTGGCCAAGCACTGGCCATCCCATGCAAGCTCAAAGACTTGAGTCCATCAATGACATCGCTCATGATCCAACCTCCTGCTCGTTTCTAAGCGCGTCGTAGCGCTCAAGGTTGGCTTGTGCCGGTGTATTCAGATGCAGCGGTGTTTCAATTTGAAGCCGCTCAAGGGTTGGCTCCTTCAATCTGCCCAACACATTCAGAATGTGCTCAGCGCTCACCCGGCCAGCTTGCAAGGCCAACTCGGTTGCCACCAACACCGCCTCAAGCCCGTGTAAGTTCACAGCCCCCAACACCTGCGCCATCACGCGGTCACCACCAGTGTGTTTGAGCAGTTGGCGCTGCAGCTCTTGCAAGGGAGCGGGCATCTCTTTGAATGGCGCCCCATTGCGAAGAGCTCCAGGCTTGCGCTGAATCAGCTCAATATAGTGCTGCCAGTCGTAGATGGTTTGATCACGCTCAAAGCTGCGGGTCAGTCTTACGAGGCTGCCGTCTTGGGCCACAACCAACAAAGTTTCTGGATACACACGCAAGCTCACCATCTGATTGACCCACTCACACGGTACGCTGTAGCGATTGCGCTGGTACGTGATCAAAGACGTTGAGCTCACCCGCACAGGCTGCTCCACATAGCCGTCAAAGGGTCTGGGGCATGGCATTAGCCGAGCGACCTCGTCTTGCCATACATCGGCAATAGTCAGCTCAGGCCACTGGGGATGGGCTAACTCGCTCCACGAGGTTTTGCATGCGATTTGAAGCCAATCATTGAGCTCTGCCAAGCTGGTCCAGTGGCGCTCGGCCGCTTCTCTCAGAACGCCCCGACGCCTGTCTTGTACGTTCTTCTCCACGATGCCTTTCTCCCAACCGGCAGCTCTGTTGCAGAACTCGTGCTCAAACAGGTAGTGACCCGTCATCGCTTCAAAGCGGGCGTTGACGATGCGCTCTTTGCCATGGCCCACTTTGTCGACGGCCGTTCTCATGTTGTCGTAGATACCGCGCTTTGCTACACCTTCAAAGACAGCAAAGCCCCTTGCATGAGAATCAAATAGCATCTCGTGGGTTTGGGTGAAGTAGGCCACCAGCAAATACGCTCGGCTTGCCGCCAGTTTGATGTGGGCCACATCAAGGCGCCTTCTCAGGCCGCCAATGACCAGGTACTCACAGCTCCAATCAAACTGGAACGCTTCGCCCAGCTCAAAGTGCATGGGCACAAAGCCAGCACCCCGAGGCTGGCTTTGCTCCTCGCGCCAATCTTTTGCAAAGCGGTAGACGGTTGTGCTGCTGCCCGAGTACCCCATGGCCTGCAGCGCTTCGTACAAAGCTTTGACGCCGCGGCGCTCTCGCTTGTTTCGATAGCTATCGGCTTTGAGCCAATTGCTCAATTGATCTTTAAAAGGATCCAGAACACCAAAGGTCGGCTGACGCTTAGGGTATCTGGGCACCGTCACCTCTGCCTCTTGAAGCCACCGGGTTGCGGTGTTGCGAGAGATGCCAAGTTGACGGCTAGCTTGTCGGATGGAGACCTTGTCGCGAAGGACAAGTCTGCGTAATTTGCTCAAAGTTCCCACGTTGATCACTCCTTGCCCATCCTTGCTCAAAAATTAAGCAGGATAGGCGATTGGGGTGGCTCAAATTTGGATGCAAATTCTCTTCAAAGTGGCTCAGTTTTGGATGCCATTCAACAGCAAGGCCGTGATCGTGCTGCCCGACGGTTCTCGGGCCATTGAGCGGCGTGAGGCACTGATTGACAACGCCATGGTCAAACTGTTGGCACGCGGCCATCGATGGCATCGCAAACTATTTGACGGAACCCACGCCTCAATTGAGGACATGGCCAAGTCCGAGAACATCAGCCCATCTTTTGTGAGCCGCATCCTGCGCCTGGCTTACCTGTCACCCACGATTGTCGAAGCCATCCTGGACGGGAAGTACCCGGCGCACCTAACAATGAAGGATCTGATGGAGCCGTTCCCCATGGACTGGTCTATGCAGGAGAAGATATTTTTGCAGCAAAAGTAGAAGCGAAAACGGCCTTCATTTCTTGCGCGCCAACGCAAATCCGAACCAAATGGATCTCTGGGTAGTCCTCACTCCGATTCAGCAGGCCGTTGATGATGATTTCAGCAGATAACTCTGGTGGGAACTTGAAAACGCCAGTTTCGATTGCGGGCATGGCCATTGATTTAATACCTGCTTCTTTTGCCACACGGAGAGCCTGAGCAACGGCAAGGTCGAGGTATTTCTCGGGGAGGTCGTCATTGATGAAACTAGCTGCTCTAGCGTGAATCACAAAAGGGTTTGGCAACTCAAAGCCTGGGGTCACAACCGCCTCACCCAGCGAAATCGGCGAATGGCGACGGCAGTATTGCTCTAGTTCTGGCCCTGCTGCAAGATGGGTGGCGCCTGACATCGTCGAGGCGATTTTGGAGGATGCGCTGCCAGATCACCTGACGCTGTTTGATCTTGCGGTGGATCCGCCTGCGCTTTGGGAGGAGCAGCGATTACGGATTTGGTCAGGCTGAGACTGTAAAAGGATAGTGATGGCTACTGACTCAAAGGCAGCATTAGCAGACAGCGGTTTACGGCGGAGGGTACCTGCTACCGGCCAGAAGCTGACGTAGGCTGAAAGATGTTAATGGGCTGCATTGAACTGATTACCGTTATGAAGCCAATCAGCTAAATCGAACTAATTGACTGCCATTTTGCTCATTTGAGTTTCTGGGCGTCCCAGCATTAACCTGGATGGCATGCGCAAGACTCCCCGTGAGCGGCGGACACTAGCTCTTCAAGAATGCCGCAGTGCGCCCCCTCGTGGGTACCGAGGCATCGCGCCCGCAGCCGAAGCAGCTGCTTCTCCAGTGCCCTCATGCTCTTTAGGCGGGCGCGCACACGGGCCAGTTGGTCGTCCACCAGAAGATCGACATCTCCGCAGTTTCTGTCCGGTTTATCAACGAATCCAAGTAGCCGGTTCACATCGCCCAGCGGCATGTCCAGAGCCCGGCAGTGGCGGATGAATGACAGGCGCTCAAGGTGAGCCACCGCGTAGTCGCGGTACCCGTTGTCGCGCCGAGCCGGCGCGGGCATCAGGCCCTGTTTTTCGTAGTAACGGATGGTTTCGACATCCACGCCGGTGGCGAGGGCAAGTTCCTTTATCTGCATTACATGATCCTGCTTTAAATAAGTATTTGACACTGTAGCGGCTCCAGGGTTTCTAATGCAAGTATTGAAAGGAAAACCCATGTCAACCCACTGCTGTGACCACGTCGCACCCAAACTTGATGCCATTGTGAACCTGGTCCGTTACCGCAAGATCCTCTGGATCGCCCTCGTGGTCAATGCCGCGATGTTCCTGGTCGAGATCGTGGCTGGCGTTCAGTCTGGGTCACTTTCTTTGCTGGCGGACGCGGTCGATTTTGCGGGCGACGCGATGAACTACGCGGTATCGCTCGCGGTGCTGGCTTCGGCGCTGGCATGGCGAGCGCGCGCCGCCATGCTCAAAGCCTTGAGCATGATGGGTTTTGGCCTGTATGTGCTGGGCGCAGCACTGTGGTCGGTGTGGAATGGCGGCGTGCCCCAGGCCACCACTATGGGTTCAATAGCCCTCGTGGCGCTGGTGGCCAACGTGGCCGTGGCATGGATGCTCTATGCCTTCCGAGAAGGCGATGCCAACATGCGAAGCGTGTGGCTATGCTCTCGCAACGACGCCATCGGCAACCTTGCCGTGTTCATCGCCGCCTTGGGCGTGTTCGGCACTGGATCGGCCTGGCCTGATCTTGCGGTGGCCAGCCTGATGGCGGCGCTCGCCTTGCACGGTGGCTGGACCGTGCTGCAGCTGGCGCGCGGGGAACAGGGCGAAGATAGTGCCAAGTAAGACTACCATGGCCACGTCCACTGAACCAATCCGATTGAATCCTTCCGCTGTGTGTCAGACAAACTCGGTATGAATAGAGCCGTCCTTTACGCGCTTTGTGCTGCAGCACTGTTTGGCGCTAGCACCCCGTTTGCTAAGCTATTGACGGGTGATACACCACCAGTTCTTTTGGCGGGGTTGCTTTATTTGGGAAGCGGGCTTGGCCTAAGTCTGGCACGCGTGATTCGTGATCGCGGCGTAAGGCCGTCGGGCCTGCCCAAAGGTGAGTGGCCCTGGCTGCTGGGGGCGATCTTTTTTGGTGGGATGCTAGGCCCTGTGGCGCTGATGTTTGGATTGCTATCAACAAGCGGTTCCACTGCATCGCTGTTGCTGAACCTCGAAGCGGTTCTGACTGCTGTAATTGCCTGGGTTGTTTTCAAGGAAAACGCTGATAAGCGCATCATATTGGGAATGCTAGCGATCGTGGCCGGTGGTGTTGCGTTGAGCTGGCCGACTGCATCCGCTGTCCAATCCAGCATCACGGGCCCCGCCTTGGTGGGTTTAGCATGCCTGTTCTGGGCTATTGACAACAACCTAACCCGCAAGGTGTCAGCATCGGATGCCCTGTTCATTGCTGCTACCAAGGGCGTCATGGCAGGCGCAGTCAATACGTTGATTGCGATAGGTATGGGTGCCGTGCTGCCCGGATTTGCCACTCTGTTGGCCACGATGGCGGTCGGTCTTTTGGGCTACGGCATCAGTCTTGTTCTGTTTGTACTGGCCCTGCGGGGTCTGGGAACAGCCCGCACCGGCGCCTACTTTTCTACGGCACCATTTATAGGAGCGGCTACGGCCTTGATGGTCTTCCCGGAAACCACATCTTTGGCGTTTTGGGTTGCTGCGGCGCTGATGGGCCTTGGTGTTTGGCTTCATCTGACCGAGCACCATGCACATGAACATTTGCATGAAACGCTGCAGCATGAACACGAACATGAACATGACGAGCACCACCAGCATGTCCATGACTTTGAATGGGATGGCGTTGAGCCTCACACACATGACCACAAGCATGCAAAACTCAAACACGAGCATGCACATTTTCCGGACATTCACCACCGACATTCGCATTCATGACACCGATCCAAGCATTGGGCCTGTACGCGCTAACCGCCTTCGCAGAGATTATTGGTTGCTACCTGCCGTACTTATGGCTCAAGAAAAGTGCGTCTCAATGGTGGTTGATTGTTGCCGCAGCAAGTTTGGGCCTGTTCGCGTGGCTGCTGACGCTGCATCCACATCCTGCTGGACGTGTGTATGCCGCCTACGGTGGGGTATACATCGTTGTTTCAGTCTTGTGG
>Ga0209358_10003698_pt1 | contig 11208 bp, 10 predicted proteins | sample LauGreFa1BDMLBSN_2_FD_187574 | JGI IMG/M metagenome (GOLD analysis project Ga0209358, IMG submission 187574) | Freshwater lake microbial communities from Lake Michigan, USA - Fa13.BD.MLB.SN (SPAdes) (version 2) | ecosystem: Environmental > Aquatic > Freshwater > Lake | place: Lake Michigan, USA...
ACTTGCGTTGCCGCGAAGGTAAACACAGCACGGCCATTCATGAACAAATGGCCATCGGCTGAGGTTTGCAAGGCATCATGTTGCTGACTTTGAATACCAAAATCGGCAGCACCTATTTGCCAGTCGCCATCTTCTGATAACCAAGTTGCGCTGGCACCGTCGCCGAACAACATGGCAGTGTCCCTGTCCAAGGGGTTGATGATTTTGGAATAAGGGTCGGCAGTCACCAACAAGCCATGGCGCATGTTTTGAGATTGCATGAACGCTTTGGCCACCGACAAGGCCTGCACAAAGCCAGAACAACCCAATGAAATATCGAACACCGCACAGGCGCTGGGCAAGTTCAAACGGTGATGAACCACGGCTGAAGTATGGGGCAAACCATGTCCATCCGGATTCTGAGTGACCAGCACAAGGCATTGCGTCTTTGAAAGATCAACGCCATGCTCTTGCTGCAACTTCAAAACAGCCTGCACAGCCATATCGCTGGTTTGTTCAGTGTCAGCCTTGCGACTTAATTGAAGCATGCCTATCTTGTGGCGAATAAAGTCCTCATCTGCGTCAAAGCCCTTGGCCTGCAAGGTATTGTCAATCAAGCTTTGGGGCAGGTAAGCCGAAATATATTGAATACCAATCATGGCGCAGGTCTCCTGGTGAAGTAAATACTGCCAACCACTTTGACGTTGCTGGAAATTGTTGTTCTGTGTATACCGTGAGACGCATTGCCAACTAAATTAAGCAGCACGTCTTTGTTATCGAAGGGCCATTGTTGCAAATCGAGTCTGACAAAAATCCACGGATGAACCTCAACACAGTGGTTGAGTAAATGCTTGTTCAATGCGACCAAAGCATCTACCGGATTTGCTTGAAAAGCATGCGCATCCGCTTGAATACTTGATGCCATCAGCACAGCACTACGCGTATAGATTGATTCGTCATAGTCGACCCGCGAAAGCTCTGGCGCTTGCGGCATGGCTTCAGCGATCCAATAGCGCAAACTGCTGCTGAGGTCCTTGCAAGCCATGAGTGCGTAAACATCGTCTCTGTGCTTGAGGGCGGCCAGTTCCGAAGCCACCACCTCACGCATCACGAGGGCAACAGCAGCCATTTGGTGGAATTCAATTCGCAAACTGGTGCAAGGTCCAATGATCGCCAACATAGAGCGAGCAATATCTGCACCGGTGATGTAATTTCTTTGACCCTTGAAATCCAAATCCAGCGCAACAGTTTCAGTAGACATCTGCGAGCTCCTAAAACTTATCCATGGTCGGCAAAGGTTTGGCAGGATTGCCAAAAACCGACATGCCTTGAGGCAATGACTTTGTCACCACCGTACCCATGCCAATTTTGCAATGACTTGAAACAGTGATCTTGGCGTTAAAACACACGCCCACACCAACTTGACATTCATCCCCGATATGCACGCCACCGGCGATAGAAGTTCCAGAAGAAATTGCGCAGTTTTCGCCTATGCGTACATTGTGACCAACATTGACCAGATTACCCAAGCGCGAACCGGCACCAATGATGGTGTCCGTCAGCTGTCCCCTGGCAATGACAGACCCCGAGCCAATGACTGCATTGGCGCCAATCCGCACAGTCCCTAGATGCGGGAAAAACAGACGGTCGCCGTTGCTTTCAAAATGAAATCCCAACCCAACACCACCGACCGACACATTGTTTTGAATAACCGTTCCCTGCCCAATATGCGCATTGCCGCCGATAAAACAATTGGCCCCGATGTGGCAATCAGGCTCAAGGCTAACGCCAGCTTCAACCACACTGTTTGCGCCGATGCTGACGCCAACTGCAAGATGTGCAGCAGGTGACACCACGGCTGATGAATGCACTGTGGGTGTGGGCTCTGGGTGAAAAAGAATCTGAAGCGATTTGATAAACAAAGACAGCGGATCTGCCGTGACCAGCAAGGTCTTTCCGTGAGTTGCAGTGACCGCTTGATTGACGATCAATACGCTGGCCTGACAGGCATCGATATTTTTCTGTAACTCTTCTAGAGGCTGTGGTCGTAAAAACACCAAGCTACCTTGGCCGCACTCCTGTGGAGAGCCCACAGACTCAATCATTTGATCGGACAAGCCCACCAAGTCATGTGCATCCGTTAAACGCTTTGAAAGCGAAGCAACAGAGGTGATTGCATCGACCTGTTTAGGAAAGCTGGATTGCTTCATTGGATTTCACATGAATGAGGTTGATTATGGCTTGCGCCACACGGGTAGCGCCACGGCCATCAACCACGGTTTGGACATCCGTCTTGCTTGAGCGGATGGCTTGCCTGCATTGCGCTACGCTGTGTTGCAATGTGCTTTCGCTGACTGACTCCCAGGGACCCAAATACTGTGCTTGACCTGCCTGCTGCCAAGCCAAGCCAGGGTTATGTTGGTTCTCGACCACCGACACAAGCACCATGGGTAAGCGACAGCAATTGGCTTCATGTGCAGTCGTGCCACTGGCCATCACAGCCATATGGCATTGCGACATCAGCGTCCAAGGCGCTGCTGGTTGGATAGCATAGTCAATCCATGGGGCGTTTGTCTTCCTTACCCATTCAAGATTTTCAGTATTGCGGGGATTTGCTCGTCCGCTGATGACTTGCAAGCGGGTGTTCTCGTCCAGCATGGGCGACAAGGCCTTGAGACACCATGCCAAGGCACCACGGTCGTCCCCTCCACCCATGGTGAGCAATATATTGAAGGGGTTAAGCTTTTTGTCTGCCCTATGGACAGCAACAAACTCTGAACGCAAAACAGCGTACTGCGGCCCCAACAGCAAAGCTGTTTTCGGATTTTGCAAAACCTTGGCGTACGCGTTGGCATTCGCGTCGGGCAAAGCGTTCAGAACGGCACTGGCCCACAAAGGCTTTTGCGCGGTTCCGTCAAATTGCAACCATGGCAGTCCTGACTTGAACAAGGCTTTTTGACAGGTCTCATCTGCACGCGGCTCATCCAATACCAAGCCGACTGCCTGCCAGTTCTGGGCTAATTCCAACCATTGCTGCACGCCAGCAGCTTGATCGTCTTGCCACACCATGGGGTGCCAATACGTGAAAATATCTGCGTCTTCTGGCTGCATCCACTCTTTTGCGGGTCCGACCATGGTCACAGACATGCCTGATGCGTGCAATGCATAAGCCAATGCGCGGCAACGGGTCAAATGGCCCATCCCCCATTGTTCATTGGCATCGCAACGAATAAGAATCATGTCGTGCTGCTTTGTTCCTTGGCGCGGGCTTGCCACAAGGCTTGAGCCACCAACCAATCTTCCTCGGTGTCGAGGTCCCTGACGCGGTGAGGCGGCAGCACATAGGCTTTTGCCCCATCCGAAAACATATGGTCGCCACGCAAAAAAGCATCTCGCTGGCCCCAATAAAACTGAGCAGCGTCATGAAAGGTGGGCTCCAAATCTTGTGACCGTGTGAACCGGTGTTCAGGTTGAAACATCTGGGGCGCATTTGTCTGACTCAAGCGAAATGCGCGTTGAATAGGAAATTCAAATGCCACCGCTGAGAACACAAATTGTGCTTGGGACTGCAGCAGTAACTGGTGCGCAGTTTTCAAATCATCTGTTTCAATCAAGGGTGCCGTGGCGTAGATGCAGCAAACCTGCTCATAGGGCCCCCATAAAGATTCACAGGCATTGATCGCATGGTTGACCACTTGCCGGGTCGGCGTGAAATCGTCTGCCAACTCAGCAGGTCGCACAAAAGGTGTCAATGCACCGGCCTGTCTGGCCACCGTGGCGATTTCTTCATCATCGGTGCTCACCACCACATGGTCAAACAGTCCAGTAGCCAGTGCAGCTGCAATAGGCCAATGAATCACTGGCGAACCCGCAAAGTTGCGGATGTTTTTGCGTGGGATACGGCGGCTACCGCCGCGTGCTGGAATGATGGCGAGTCTCATGGAATGTCATTTGCGCTTGAACAATTGAAGCTCAGAATGAAATCCGTCGACGGTTTCATAGCCAAACGGGTGAACATTGCGAGCCACCAAGTTGTAGTTGTCCAGCATGTTCACATAGTCATCTGATCGAATCGGTGTTTTCACGCCCACATGCCCCTCTTTTTGGATTTGTTTGCCTTCACGCATATTGCGCAGCAAAATCCATCGGGATTTCAATCGATCAACATGGCTCAGGTAATTGGCCACCACATCGGGCTCCATTTCCTGAAATGAAATGAAGTTAACAAACAGATCCACCTCGCCTTGCAATTGCTCAATTTGCCATGAGCACAACACCGATGCTTGCTTCAGGTCCTGGATAGCGATCATTTGTTTTGGAGGTATGTCGGTGAACCCCGTGACTTGGTCTTCCCCCAATACCGCTCTCAAGTAATGGTCTGCCACAAATTGTGTGGGAGGAATATCGATGTCAATGTATTTCCAGTGGGGCACCTGAGATTGGGACCATATTTCACCCAAGGTTCCAAATCCGCCACCAATTTCAAGGACTGTTTGTGGAATATCTCCGCCCAAATATGTTTTCAAAAAACACAGTCCCAAAAGGTAGTTGAGCGATGAACGGCTATAGCGCTTGCCATTCCATACAAACTGCTCCAAGGGTTGACCGTAGTCACTCTCACTGAAGGTTTGTAACAAGGGAAGTTGTTGGGCGCTGTCACCTGATATGAGCACTCGGTAATCGGCCAGTGCAGCTTGCTTGCCCGAAATGAAGTGATGCAATGCTTGGTGAGATTTGCTTGCCTGTGGGTATGTATCGTGCAGTGCTTGTGTCAGCATGTCAGCTTGTGCATGGTTGATGCCACTGGCTGGTCCACTGTAGTTAGGAACAAAAAAGCTGGTGGCCGACGGAATTTTTCGAAACTGCGACACCCCTGTCTCCATCAAATCTTGGGCGATGCGCTCACTCGCCGAAGCCCAAAATGCTGTGGGTTGGTACAGGGCTTTTTGCTGTTTCAGTTCAGCCATGGCCATGGCAAGTTGGTTCATAGGGTTTTCTCGTTTCATCATGGATGGGCTTGTGCTAAGTTAAGCGTTAACAACTGATTTTTCGAACACAAGACGAATTTGCCTGCACACTTCTTCTTGTTGCGCTTGTGTCATTTCGGCATACATGGGCAAACTGATCGCTTCTTGGAAATAGCTTTCAGCGTTTTTGCAATAACCTCGTTTGAATCCTTTATTGGCATAAAAAGGTTGCAAATAAACCGGTATGTAGTGCAGATTGACTTTAATGTTTGCCAAATGCAAGTCTGCATAAACCTGTTTTTGCGTCAATCCATGTTTTGATTTGCTGATCCTGATGGGGTAGAGGTGGTAACTGGACACGACGTTTGGATGCTGCCAAGGCGTGACGATGGGTAAATCCGCCAACGCTTCATCGTATGTCTTTGCAATTTTGTGGCGAGTGCTTAAAAATTCATCTATGCGTTGAAACTGGCTCAGGCCTAAAGCTCCATGAATCTCTGACATCCGGTAGTTAAAGCCCAATTCATGTTGCTGGTAATTCCAAATTTCATTCTCTGGCTGAACTGTCATGTCCATTGGTTCATTGCTGATGCCATGGCTGCGCAATCGCATCATGGTTTTAGCCCAATGCGTGTTATTGGTTAAAGCCATGCCGCCTTCGCAACTGGTGATAATTTTCACGGGATGAAAACTGAACACGGTGATGTCGCTGTAGCGCCCTCCCCCCACATACTCGCCTTGGTACTTGGCGCCTATGGCGTGTGAAGCATCCTCGACCAGTTTGAATCCGAATTTCACAGACAGCGCATGAATAGCCTGCATGTCGCAAGGCTGACCACACATATGCACCGCCACCACTATTTTGGGCAATTGCCCTGTTTTCTGTGCAGCAACCAGCTTGTCTTCCAGCGCAACAGGACATAAGTTGTAGGTTTGGGGATCAATATCGACAAAGTCGACTGATGCGCCGCAATAAAGCGCGCAATTGGCTGAAGCAACAAAGGTGATGGGACTCGTCCACAAAATATCACCTTGCCCCAAGCCCAAAGCCAAACAAGCCAAATGCAGTGCTGATGTGGCATTCGTCGTTGCAACCGCATGCTTGGCATGGCAATAATTTGCCACGGCCGATTCAAAGGCAGGCACCACAGGACCTTGTGTCAAAAAATCGGAGTTCAACACTTGGACCACGGCATCAATATCAGATTGACTGATACTTTGACGCGCATAAGGTATGGGTTTCAACATGAGATTCACATTCAATTTGTGTTACAAAATTTCTTAAAACATTTTTTATTGAATTATTTTTATTTCATTCAGAAGTTTTTTCATTCATCCTTGAATTCATCAGTCTTGTTTAAAAGCAATAAATAAGCCAATACCTATTTATGGCGCGCTAATTGCTTTTCAGTCTGCAAATGTTTTTTGATGGAACCATGTCTTACAACCACTCTTTGAGAAAAGATGCATCTGATTCAAACCTGAAGGTAACCCCCATCGCTGGGACTTACCCGAGCATCGCTATTGAAGGTATTCGAATGGCCAGTGCGTATGACCCTTGGCGGGAGGCTAATTTAGCACTGCCTCGCTTGATGAACAGCGACAGCGTGTACTTGTACGGCATAGGTTTAGGTCATTTGCCACATGTTGTATTAAATTCTTCCTCGTACATTGAACACTTGTTTGTTACTATTTTGAATTCAAAAGTATTTGATATTCAACTTGAACACATGCCATTCAAAGAATGGATGGACGACCCCCGTGTACATATTCGACTGGCCACGCCCAGTGACAAACCAACACATTCAGACGCCATGCATATAGCGTTGCCAGATTTGCAATTGATAGCGCCTCCGTTGTGGCGATTGCGTGACCGACTCAATGCCCACTTAAATCAAAACTTTATCAACAGCGCATTTCGCAGCGATGACCCTGCTTTACAAACACTATTAAAAGCAAATGAAGGCATCTTGCAACAAGACCCTGGAGTGAAAGCATTGTTCAAGCAAGCACCCACCCGCCATGCATGTGTCATCGGATCAGGGCCCAGTCTTGAGCAAAACATTGCTTGGTTGCGTGAACATAACGGTAAGAACAGTCCACCATGGGTGATTGCGGTAGATACAGCATTCGCGCCTTTGCTTGAAGCAGGCGTGAAAGTAGATTGCGTGGTGAGTATTGAAAAAAAAATCAATACCCGCTGGCTTCCCACAGAACGTAGCGAGAACATCAGCTTGGTCTATACCCCCGTGGTACCCAACGATGTATTGCTTGCGTGGAAAGGTCCTCGGTACGCATCGTTCACGCAAACTGATTTACATCAAACGTCAGCCTTTTTTGATGCTGCATCTTGCTTGTTTTGTGGTGGCAGCGTGGTTCACACCGCGACTGATTTGGCCTTGCGAATGGGGTTTGAGTCCATCAGTTTTTGGGGCGTCGATTTTGGCTACCCTGGGGGTAAAACCCATAGCTATTGGCCCAGTGGTGAACTTGGGGGTCACCCTGAGCGCAGTGGCCATTGGGTGATGGATGTCAATGGTCATAAGCTTGCAAGCTCTCCCAATTTCGCAAATTATTTGGCTGAAATGGAGGACCATATTGCACGTCATCCCCACATACAATTTTTCAATGCAAGTCCATGCGGTGCTGAAATTCTAGGCGCTCAACCTTTTTCGGAGTATTCAGTATGAACCAGTCCAACCACCTTCAACAGTCTTTGCAAGCGATGGCCGATGGCTTTCGCAGCGGTAACCACATCGCTTTAGGCACAGAACTGCCCGATCTATTAGCCCAAATTGTGGAACAAACCGTCCATGTGGCCAACACATCGCCTGAGACTGTTCATGACCTGATTAAAAAATGCTTGATCGCTTTCGAGATGGGCGATTGGCTTGGCTTGGCAGATTTACTTGAATATGAAGTGGCCGCATTGCCTATTGAAAAGAATTCCTAATTGCCACTGAAGACATGACTTCAGCGGCAATGAATTGCCGCTGGTCAATTCTTTGCGTAAGCCAGCGACGAATCTGAGTGTCGAAAAAGGGTGATTTTGAATTGGCGCACAAATTGCTTTATCAAGTTATTCATTCACCAACTTAGCCTATCCATCGGCTTGACATCGTCATGAAAAAAAATGCAAACGTGTGCGACCAGTCCATCTTGATCACAGGCGGTACGGGTTCATTTGGCAGATCGTTTGTCAAAACCGTTTTGGACCACTGTCCCAAAATCAAACGCTTGGTGGTTTATAGCCGTGATGAGCTCAAACAGTATGAAATGGCTCAGGAATTTCCAGAGGCAAAATACCCACAACTGCGTTTTTTCTTAGGTGATGTAAGAGATGCATCTCGATTAAGCAGGGCTTTGGAGGGTATTGACTCCGTGGTTCATGCAGCGGCACTTAAGCAAGTACCTGCTGCCGAATACAACCCCTTTGAATTCATCAAGACCAATATTCTTGGTGCACAAAATCTGATCGACGCATGTTTAGACAGTCAGGTTAAACGTGTTGTGGCACTGTCCACCGATAAGGCTGCAGCACCAATCAATCTGTACGGTGCAACCAAATTGTGCAGCGACAAGTTGTTTGTAGCTGCCAATAATTTCAAAGGTGGCCGGGACTTACGTTTTTCAGTAGTACGCTATGGCAATGTGATGGGCTCACGTGGCTCAGTCATTCCCTTCTTCTTGAACAAGGCCAAAACTGGTGTTCTGCCCATCACGGACCCACTGATGACACGCTTTAACATCTCATTGGATGAAGGTGTCGAAATGGTTTGCTGGGCACTTGAGCACGCTTTGGGCGGCGAAATTTTGGTCCCCAAGATTCCCTCCTATCGCATCAGCGATGTGGCAGAGGCGATTGGTCCCAATTGCAAAAAAGAAATCATCGGTATTCGCCCTGGTGAAAAACTTCATGAAGAGATGATTACCTCCAGTGACAGTCCCAACACCTTGGACCTGGGCGACTATTTCGCGATTTTGGGCAGTGGCCACGTGGCACAACGAAAGAAATACATGGACCACCTCCACGCACGCCAAGTCAGCAACGACTTTTCATATGACTCCTCCAACAACCCTGAGTATTTAACTGTTGAACAAATTCGCGAGTTAATTAAACTCCACATCAATCCTGAATTTGAACCGGCCTAAGTGGTGGATGACATGACTACCGACGTTTTTGAAAAAAATCTCCAAGCCTTGATGCAAAAATGCCCTGAGCTCAGCTTGGTGGAGATTGAACAGTGCTTGCAACAAGCTTGTCCCACATCGCTTTTGACATTTCCTGCTGATTTTCCAAACATCAGTTTTGACTACAACCAGCAAAAATTCCATTTGTACGATGGAGCCAATCCTTTACAAGCCATTGAAGCCTTGGTGGACAAACAACTCAGCGCAGGGCCTGTCAGCCATATCTTGAATATTGGCATGGGCTTAGGTCTTTTGCAGCATGAAATTTTGGCGCGGAAATCAGCCAACGCCAAAGTCTTTGTGGTTGAACCCAACTTGCGTGTACTTTTAGAGACTTGCAAATACATCGACCTCACCCAGGTTTTATGTCATGAAGATGTTTTGGTTTTTGTTCAAGCAGATGCGAACAAAGCTTCCAGAGAGATGGGCTCACTGATCAACATTTCCAACAGTGATTTCAAAGGTTGGCGCTTCATCATTTCCACACCGACATTGGCTTTGTACAAAGACTTTGCAACGCAATTTGTGCATGTGTTTGGCTCCATCATGTCGAACCAAAAACTGCAACTCAACACCTTAGATTTGCATGGCGAAATGACCTTGCGCAACAGCCTGCTTAACTTGAAGCATCTGAACGGAAACTCCTATCTTTCGTCCTATAAAGATGCTTACAAGGGAAAGTCCGCCATCTTGATTGCGGCAGGGCCTTCGTTGAAAAAGCAGCTTCCCAAGTTGAAAGAAGTCCAGAACAACCATATCCTCATTGCTGCAGGTCAAACCGTTAAGACGCTGCATGCCAACGGCATACACCCTCACTTTGTGGTGGCAGCTGACCCACAAGATGCACTGCAAAAATATTTTGACAGCGATGCGTTTACCCGAGAGGTTTTGCTTTGCTTAACCGTTTGCAGTTCTGAAGTGGTCAGTAAATTCCCTGGCCACAAAGTATTTTTTCAGTACACACCAAAAATTGACGAAGCACTTAACGCCAGTATTGGTCACATGGGTTCTGTTCGATTGGGTGGTTCAGTTGCCAATGTGGCTTATTCTTTGGCTCGGTATTTTGGTATCGACGATATTGCTTTGATTGGTCAAGACTTGGCTTTCACCAACGGTGAATCCCATACTGATGGTTATGTGGGCAAGAAAATTCGCACTGAAGATGAAATGGCAAAAAACCACAGGTACCGAAAAGTTCCTGGCTACTACGGTGACATGCTCTACACCAATCGTCAAATGGACACTTACCGCAATTGGTTTGAACAAGTGCTGGAAAATGACAAACAAGTCAAATTGTTCAATTGCACCGAAGGTGGCTCAAAGATTCAAGGCACCGTACAAATTCCTTTCGCAGAGTATTTGGATACCCATGCTACGCAGGTTATCGAGCCTATTGCATTCCACCCAGTTTCCATTTCTGACGATAAATTGCAGCAACTGTTCACCAAGGACTTGCAGGTTATTTCAAAAATTCACACGATTGCCAATGATGGGTGTGAAGCCTGTATCAAGGGCATCAAGAACGATAAAAGTCCTAAATTGGTTTCAAGGGCTCGCAAGTCGTTAATCAAACTCAGGTCAACACTGACCAAAGCAGAGCAAGAATTTAACCCTTACTTGTTTTTTCTTTGGAATAAGTCCATGATGGACATGAGCAAAATTGATGTGGATCAAAACGCTTCAACAGCAGATATTTTGAAACCTTACGTGACTTACTTTAAGCATTTGCTCAACGCATGCCAGAAAAGTCAGCAGTTGATCCATAAAGCCATCACACAATAAAAAAAGCGACCTCGCGGGTCGCTTTTTTGTCTTTAGCTTTTGCTTACTTGAGCAACGACAAGACCATCTGTGGTTGCTGGTTGGCCTGGGCCAAGATGGCTGTGGCAGCTTGCTGGATGATCTGCGTACGTGCCAACTCGCTGGTGGCTGTCGCATAGTCCGTGTCAGTCACTCGGCTTCTGGACTCGGTGGCGTTTTGCGACACATTGGTCAAGTTGTCCACGGCGTGGGTCAAGCGGTTGATCACCGAACCAATCACCGAGCGACGTGTGTTCAACACGCTGATCGC
>Ga0209358_10003699_pt1 | contig 11208 bp, 15 predicted proteins | sample LauGreFa1BDMLBSN_2_FD_187574 | JGI IMG/M metagenome (GOLD analysis project Ga0209358, IMG submission 187574) | Freshwater lake microbial communities from Lake Michigan, USA - Fa13.BD.MLB.SN (SPAdes) (version 2) | ecosystem: Environmental > Aquatic > Freshwater > Lake | place: Lake Michigan, USA...
TTCATGTTCGGCTGCGGCAAACTAGATATGCCAGCTACCTGAACATTCCCTGATTGAAGTCTTCTAATCGGATCTGCCATGATTAAGTTTCTCGCCTTGAACGATTTTCAACAGGTACTGTGCTATTCGTTGTTTTTGGCTGTTGCGGATAGTTCATTGCAAAATTAGCCCCAGCTTGTGACAACTGAACACCAGCCAACAAACCGCCCGTGCCTTTTGCAATTGTTCCTGCTTTTTGCAATGAGCCAGCATTTACAATAGCAGCTTCACGTTCGTAAAATGCCATGTCATAGGATTGCTTCAGCATTGCTGTTGCATCCTCCAAGCCTAATATACGAGCCGTCATGGCATTCAAATCACTGATGCCAACATCCTGATATATCTCGCGTACATTTGAGCCACGAATGCCGCCAATAGATCCTTGTGTCGCAACAACACCAGAGGCATAACCCCTAGCCAAAGCAGCCGCATTTGCTTGCCTTAAACCTTTAATTAAAGTGTTAGCTTGAATCTTGTAGTTGAGCGTCTCATACTCAATCTTCATGAGATTGCGCTTAAACGCAGCCTCACCATACTCAACCGCTTTGTCTGCACGAAGACCAGCTAACCGCAAGTTCTCCTGAGCCTGTACCGCATAACCAGCCTGCTGGTAATAGCCCTGCGCCTGCTGCGCGTAAGCTGCACCAATGCCTGCAATAAGGCCACTAGCAGCAGCCATCCCCATTGCCATACCAGCACTTGGATCAGTAATAGATGCTGGTTGTTGTGCGTCAGCAATTACAGGAACAGGTGGCAATGAAGGATCACCACGACCAAACCCAACTTGGGTATTCATGTTATTTGGATCATAAGCGACAGCCATTTTATGTCCCCTGATTCACAGCAACTTTGTAGTCAAGACCAAGTAGTGTCATCTTGAGTGGCAAAGTTTGGGTTACCTCAATAACAGCATCGCGGCTGTAGCCACGGATACCGTTTAGTCTCTTAATGCCTGTGAACGGCGTAATCGCAATATCCAGCAAAGGGTTGTCAAAGTTTTGGAACGGCACAGGCTGGTTGTTAATGTTCAAGTGCTGCGACTCACTGACAATCGCGTTGACTTCGACAATGCGTTTCTTAAAGCCAATACGAGAACCTGTCTGCAATTTGATCTCTACTGGCATTGTCTTGATGTAAACAGTAATCGGCAGGCCGACCTCATAGCTGGCTGTTGACGAACGGTCAAAGGTAACACTGCCACCAACACTAACCGTCTCGTTTCCCTGCGGTACACCATCGCAGATAACGTTCAAAGACTTACCAATATGTGGAAGACTGCTAGCAGAAGCTGCGACACCACCAGTAAAGGCACAGTCAGTAAAACGACTATCGCTAAATAATTCAACAAAATACCGAGTCGTCCCATTAAATACCCGTTTAGTTACCGTATAAATGTCTGTGACGTTTACGCTGACATCAATGAACTCACCGTCTGTGGTGAACTCTGATGGCGCTACAATTTGCTGAGAACGCAGGATGGAGTAGACCGCCATCGAGCCGTCAGTCGCATTAGTAATTAGAAGCAGGTCACCCTCGTCCGTAGACGTAGCGCGACGCAGGGACAGACGAGTAGGGTTCTTTAACAAGTGACCCGACAGTAGCGAGATCCGCTGCGTAACGTAGGTCAGTTGTGTATCAGAGAACAAGAACTCATTAAGAGCCTTGCCTTGCCTTTGGATAAACAATGAGCCAGATTCCAGCGACTCAGCTCGTGTGCCTGTCTTTGCGCCATTACGGCTAACTTGCTTAAACGTAAACGTCAGCGGCGTGATCGGGTCAGTGCCTTGCTGCGGAACATAAAACTCGCCACCCGTGGTGAAGGCTTGCAAGTCGCGACCAGAGATAATATCAACAATGATATTAAGCTGGTTAGTATCAAGGGTAGCCTCAACAGCATCATCATCCAGAAACTCAGACGGTTTAAAGTCAAAGAACAAGGCCACCTTACTGCCCCAGATCGTAGACGGGCGTGACTTAGAGCCGCCGAAATAGAGCCTACCTTCATGAAACGATACGCTGCGAGGCCAGCCTTTTGTAGACGACCAGACATCCTCATAGCCTGTCTCCAGTTCCCAATCGCCAGAAGCGATAGCCGTAGTGTTAAAGAATGGGAATTCAGTAATCGCCTCAACAACCGTACCGCTGATGTATTTGGTAATTCTTACCCGACCTTGTGGTGTCGCATTGATGTACTGATTAACGTGCGTCGATAGGAATACCGACGAGCCAGCCGTCAAAGTAATATTGCCAGACACAGCCGATGGGGTTAGCGTCGCAGCAGGATTACTGAATGTCTGGGTAAATGCGTATTTAGGGATAGAGTCAAACGTAATGGTGCTTGCAGTCCAAGCCGCGTCATTGGCACCACGGACGATCTTGATTGGCTGCAAATCTGGGTGAACGACAATCAACGTATCAGCCGATTGCGTCCAGCACAGTGATGACAGCATGGTGCCCGTCAACGCAGATACCGTCAGGTAATTATCAGCCCCGCCATTGATAGCTGTAATCAACGCGCCATTCTTAACCACATACATCCTGCCAGCAACAAAGCAGAGCATATAACGGTCATCGACGGAGAATTCAAAAGATATAAGCCGAACACCATTTGCAGCAGATGGTGTACTAGAATTAGGTAGCTCAAAAACGTGCTTAGTGCCGGGACGACGACGAGCGCCACCCTGTGGTTGGATAATGACATTAGTCGCTTTTGCCAATGCATTCTCGTACTGCGGGATGTCCACACGAGCGCGTAGCAACGGGTCTAGTTCCCCGGTACTAAAGTTCGTCTGGAAATCTAAGAATCTAGCCATTAGAATCTCACCGCGACTAATTCGTAATCTTCGATAATCTGAGGCGGCTGGCCTTGAGCATCAATGTTTGACGCTTGACGGAAGTAGCCACCTCGACCATTCTCTGACGGAGCGCCAACAGCAACGCCCTGCCAGTAACCTGTTTTAGTCTCTTGCTCAGTAATCGGATAAGCCAAGTGCCATGCCATCATGTACTTCAGCAATTGGATGAAGTATTGCGGCATCGCGTATTCTGGGGTTTGGTAAGGATAGTCAATGTAGACATCCTCGTAGTTTGTCAGCAGCTTGTCGCCCTGAATCTCCCAAAGTTTAACAGGACGGGCATAAGCATTAGCTGTCTCAAAGACTGCACGGGGATTGCCAAGACGATCTCCCGGCATTTGGTATTCGTACTTCCATTCCGTTGTCGGCGTAGTAATCAGCCGTGACAATCGAACTTTCTTATAGGCAAACGACCAAGGATACATTGACAAAGTCATATCCCGAACGTCTGGGTACAGACGGTCACAAGAGTTCGCCTCGTCTGTTCCGTCGTTAAATGACGAAATTGGCTTTGCGCCCAATAGGATTAATGCGTCAGAACAGATAGCAACTGCTGTATCGCCTGCTGCCATAACAACCTCTCATGTAATAAAGGGCTAGTCCTAAGTTTCCCCAGAACTAGCCCTGTGCTGCCTAACTACGGGTTAGTCCGTATCAGTTGCCGAAACAGTCGTACCGTCAGCAATGTCTACCGCAGTAGACGAAACTGCATTGACGTATGTCAGCACCAGACTTGGAGTCGTAGTGTCATAGACGAAGATAATGTCGCCAACCTTCAGGGTGTCTTTCAGGGACAGAAAGTAATCTGCCGTGTTGACGGTTGCCTGAGTATCAGCGGTCTTGTACAGGTACATCGAGGGTGCGTTGCCTGCTTTGGCAGCACACACTGTGACCCAGCCAGTTGCGGAAAATGCCATGATTAACCTCCTAGATTAAGATTCGCGGCAGACAATCTTGACGATACCTTCATCGTCAATCGCCACAGCACCAGCCGAGAACATCGATGCGATCAGGAAGGAAGTCTTCTCTGGCACATAGTTGATCTCCGTTTTTGGTGCAATGCCTTCTGCCAGACCAACTGCATCCTTGTGGAATGCAAAGCAGGTACGGTCGTTTGAGCCATCCTTAATCAAACCACCCTCAGTGCGGTCACCCAGAACGTGGAAGGTGAAGCCCAAGAATGTGTTGATTTCGCCCTGAACCAGCGCCTTGACAGTGTTAAAGTCAGACGAGGTAACAGCAGTCTCAGACAACAGCGAAGCCAAAGAACTTGCGTGGATGATGATATGACGGCCATCCATAGGAACATTGTTTGCATTCAGCGTTTGAGCAGCAGAACGCAGTTTGGCAACATTCATATTGGTATCAGAACCGCCGATGTCATTGCTGACCGAAGTTGCGCTCGATGCAGTCAGAGCGTCCAGAATCAGTTGATCCTGACGACGACCGATTGCGTTTGAGACAACTTTGACCAACTCACGACGCTCGTCGAAGTTGACCTTAGCTTGCATAAAGATGTCCGAATACTCAGCAGCGATATAGTCGCTCAGAGTCGCGGTCACTTGCGAGTAGGTAACGTTCAGAGGAGTAACGTCAGTTTGAGGGATACGGACTTGAGCAACGCCCTTGCCGATCTTAGGGAATTTGTAAGTTGAACCTTCAACACCTGAACGGATACGGACAGCCGGACGGAGAACCGCCGAAGCCTGATAGGCTTGCTTAACTTCCGCATCAAACAGGGTTACAAAGGCTGTAGACAGATTAATAGCCATTTTGTTTACCTTTTGACAAAGTTATAAAGAGGTTTCTCGCTGTCGGTGAGCCGGGAGCCGGGCCGGTTGCTTGCAGTAGGATGCCAGCCAGTTGGGTACAACCATCTGAGGGTCGGTAATCTGATATGCCTCGGATACATATTGTAATCAGGTTTGTCTATCGCGCAAGTCTTTTTGATAGTTTTTTGCAAAAAAAAAGCCCCGAGCCATGTCGGGGCAAACTCCGTGGAGGAGTGGAGACTCCTATTTAACCATATCGTTTCTGAAACAGGCGCTCTACTTTCTGGCGGTAAGCTGGATCAGTTTCGTACTTAGGATCGCCAACCATAGCCTGCAACTCAAGATCAGACATCTGGCCTTCAATCGGCATCGACTCTGTGGGGATACGGCCTTCGTAAGCCTCCCGAATCTTTGACAGAGCCTTAATACCACGGGCTGTACCACCCATGATCTTGAACTCCTCAAAGTCTTCAGCCGACCATACGCCCTTGTTGACCAAGCCTCTAGCCCAGTTGACCATGCCATTGATAACCGCATCGGCATTCGGCCCTAAAGCCTTGCGCTCTGCTTGTATGTCAACGTCAGGAACGCCTATTGCATTTTCTGCAATACCTCTAAGTTTCGTAGCTATATCGTCAAATGCTGCTTGGGATACGCCGTTTTCAGCAGCCCAGTCCTTAAACATCGGGACAAACTCAAGCTGCTCTGCGTTCTCACCAAACGCTGAAATGTCGTACTTGCCTTCCGGTGGGGCTTTGTGTGCGCCCTTGGATACCATCTTGCGAAGGTCTTTCCAAGACTTAGCCATGCCCTCAAGGTCTGGTTCGTTGTTGTCTTTATTCCAAAAGTTTTCAGGCCACCAGTCAGGCCGGTCTACTGGCTCGTCGTCGGGGATGGATTCTGCGGCACGATGATCTACTGCCGCTGCTTCAGGGTTATCAGGAGCTTTGTCTTCACTGGCTTCTACGTTGTCAAGTAGGCCAGTGGACTCTGCTGCTGAATCACTAGGCTCGACTGCCGTTTCATTATCGCTCAAAGGTTCCTCGCTCTATGTATGCGGGACTCAACTTCTTTAACTAAAGAGCATCGCCCCTCTAAAAAATAGCCGTAGGAGGGATCGCTCCCCGGCCCCCAGCATGGCTGCTCAATAGTTATCTCTCGAAACCACTTGAGCAACTTTTGCCCTTCTTCTGTGCCAAAAACTCGTAAGCACAGCTTATCCATATCACTAGATTGTGGAGGTGCCATTGCTTCCTGCATTGCCTCCAGATCATCCCACCCTGCCATAAGCCTCCCTGTTTGGCACGATTACTCCATCTTCCTCTTCTGCCTGCTCTGTCGCGTGTATGCAATACCAGACGGTATCTGTCTGTGTAATGATGACGTGCGGCCTCTCTGCTTCTATTTCTATGCAGGCAGGAGCCTTGTAAAACTTCTGTTCCCCATCTATGTCTACAACCACTTCACCTTTTGCCAAGATAGATAGATGGGAATACGAGTGGACGTGCTGCGGAACCGCCCACCCTTTTGGCAAAAAGTATTCTTTCCCGTACAGCCCATCAGCAAAATGATGGCGCAGATCACATTCCACCCGGCGCTCCTTGCGGCTGTCCTTCCATCAGTGCCTGCTGCTGTCCTGCCATCGCCAATGCAGCCTGCTGTTGCAACATCATCTGCTGCTGACGCTCCATCAGGAAGCCACGCTCTGCCGCTGTATTTCTCACAGATGATGGGATGCCCAACTTGTCACCAATGTAGTCGATCAACTCGCCTGTCTTAACTGCCAGCATTCCCTCCTGACCCATTGTGGAGGTAAGCTGCATGAACTGGACGATGTTGTTAATCTCCTCCATGTTCTGCGCCATTGCCAGCGGAGCCACAGGAGAGACTTTGACCTCCAGACCATTGACCTTCAGTGGCATATTAATCAAGCCACGCTCGTCCATGACCTGCAAGATACGAGAAACCAGCGGGATCATCGTCTCATTAATCAGACGACCAAAGGCAGAGCCAAGGTTTTGAGCTAGTTCCTTCATACGCTCTACAACCTCAGTAGCAGAACGTGCCGACATATTGTCTGGTGGCAGGGACTCATCCAACAAAGTACGCTTGATGTTGGCACGAAGGTCGTTAATGACGATCTGGCTGACATTAAAGTCACCCGCACGAGGCAAGGCACGGAGTGATTCGCCCTGTGGGCCACCGTTCCGAGCTACTGGGATGACCGCACCCGGCACAATCTTGACTGTCTGAGGATTCAACACACCATCGTCAGCAGCGGTGTAGACACCAGCCACAGCCAAGGAAGCATTCTTCAGTAGCAACTCAAGGGTTTTGTTCAGTGTCTTGATGTCTGGCATTGCTGTTAGCAGTGGGCCACGACCGTAGACCTCACCTGCAATCTTGGAGTAGCGGCTAATGACCCAAGGAGAGGACAACATACGGCGGTAGACGACTTCCTCTTTTGTCTTTACCTCTATAACGTGATAGCACCAATCGCCACGCTCTGCGTCATAGATAGTGGCCTCCAGCAGATCAATGTCTTCTGTTGGCTTGCTGTCGATCATCTGCTCCAAGTAGTCAGAGAATACAGCGTCTTTCCACTGCTGCTGGATGGCCTCTGCCTTCATACGCATACGGCGGTAAATCTTGTCTACAGTACCGTTTGCGCCTTCCTCATACGACACGAGGAACATGGGAACTGGCGTAAAGTTGATAGGCGAGATGTCATCACCCGGCTGCACCATCATGCAAGCGGTACCAACTGCCAGATCCAGCAGGAACTCACCAATAGCAATGTCAAAGTTCGACTGCTTGATGACTGCAAACATCTTCTCCATGTACACATCCATGATGGCCTGTGCTTGGTCACGCTGATCGGCAGGCACATCGGTGCCGGGTTCTAGTCTGCACCACTTACGCTGTGGTGGGAAGATGCCAGACTGAAGACGATTGGCAAACCGCTGAGTCGAGTTGATGGCTGTTGAGTCAAAGACCCGCGACATCTTCTTCGCGCCCTTGGAGTTCCCGTCGTAGTAGCCGTAAAGCTGGCGTTGCGGCAAGGCAAACTCATAAGCATCGGTGTACAAGGACTCAAACAAATCCTTGTCTCGCTGCGCTTTCTCGGCACGGCGTAAGATCTCATCCGTCGGCATCTTCTTGCCTTGGTAGACCTTCCTGCGAGTACCCTTCATGTAGGACATCTCAGCCATTATTTCAGCCTTTCTTTCATCAGCATTGAGCGATCAGCACCACGTTGTGTCGGCATTGCATTTTTACTGGACTCTTGCTTTGCAGTCCATTGCCTTGCTTGGTCAAAGGTTGATAATCCAATATCATCAGGGTCTTTGTTGTACTGCCGCATAAAAAACTCTTTCCACGCCGTCTCATGTTTTGGAGATTTCAGCATCTTATCTCCAGCAGACGAAGGCCAATGAGGTCTGTTGTCGTGTTTACTAATGACCTCTTTTACACCAGCCTTCCATGCGCCGCGATAGTCATAATCCCCCTGTTCAGACAACATATCGATGACTCTGTTATTGTCAAGTTTTGCAGGGTCAACCTTGTTTTCTGAAGCGATATCTGACTTAACTGAATTAAATAATTTAGTTCCTTGAATCCAAGTGCGGAATTTGGCCTCATCACCAGAGTTCAAAGTGGTGGGCTTCCAATCTTGGGAAGAAAAACTTTGATATTCCTTTATCCAATCAGCCATTATTCATACCATTCAATAAGGATATGGGCCATATGATTTTGCCCACTTCTATTTGTTAAGCGAAATAAGTAAGTCGTTAATGGTGCAAGTACATACTGAAACGAAAATGCAGCGGCTCCACCAGCGCCGCCACCAGAACCACCAGCAAGAAACTCACCAGTTAATGCTGTGCCTGTAGATGTTACTGTCGGATTAATTAATGACGCGCTTTGGCTTGTGCTGCCAACGGATCTATGTCGGTTGATTGCTGTAAATGGTGTGCCACCAGTTACAACAGCTCCTTCATATATTTCAAACTCAGCATCGCCACCACAATTAACGTCAAATACTAAATGCGGATTAATACCACTTGCCCAAGCAATAGCAATGTTGATACTTGCGTCATTTGCTAACTGGTTCGCATCACCATTTAAGTAATAAACGTAATATGCCCTGCCTTCATGCAGCCGTACATGATTAATATCTGCGACAATCAATGGAGAGTCTGACCCAGCTAGGATCATGTTCCCATTTTTATCTTTTTGAGCCAGCGATACTAAACGTGATTTAGTATTTAAAGACTCAATATTGACTGTAGTGACAGCCATCAGTCTTCCTCTTTTTCGTGTTCTATTTCAGCAGCCTTCTTCATATCCTCTGCGTTGGGCTTACTTCTGCCAGCCATCTTTGCAAAGAGCTTTGCTGCCTTACGCTGAAAAGGAGTGCGCTGCATAGGCATCTCTTCTTCTTTGTCTTTTTCTTCCCCGATGATGATCTTGATTTCCATTATTTAAGCCTTTTGTTTAGTGGCCTTACGAGCTTCCGAAAGCGCAATCGCTTGAGCCTGTTTAGGATCTTTAACCACCGGGCCACCTTTGCCAGAATGTAGTGAGCCAGACTTGTATTCACGCATCACCTTTTTAACTTTTTTATCAAACTTGTCCATTACAGTGTGACTCCTTTGGATAACATCGGTCTTGATTGCGATCTGCGTCCTACCGCTGACATCCGTCCTGCTTTACGTTCAGCAACTTCTCGCTGGAATCCTTCACCAAGAGACTTCTTTTTTTCTTCAATTGCAGCGGATTCTTGTTCAAATTGAGATAGATCAGCAGAAGCTGGTGCTTCTTCTGTAAAGGTTGGCATTTTATTTTTTCTATAAACAGCCAATCCTTCAGTCAAATAATCCGCATCGTTAATTTGGCTTAGATATCTTGTCTGACCATCTTCAGTAAAGTAATAATCTCTACTTTTTTTAACGGGCTTCATATATCCAAGTAGCGTTACTGGATTCGCTTTATAAGCAGCTAGTTGTTTATTGAACTCCTCAAGCCTTTTTGCATATTCGCTAGTTTGCGTACCACCGGCCTGCAAAGCAGATTGTTTTTTCTGATAAATGTCTTCGTATTCAGATGTCAGTGAGCCTAATTGCGATTGATATTGCTCTGCCAACCTAGCAATGTCGCGCTGCCTTGCTGTCGTTTTCTTAGCCATTATTAAATCTCCATTCCTGTGCCAAGCATTCCTAGTTCTGGGTTCAGCCGTTGCTCAGACAATAATGCTCGTTTACCACCGCGAATTCTTGCTCTCATTTTTGAGGATTCTTCCTGTCCCATACGGCGACGTTCGTCCTCAAGTTCCTTGGCAATACGAGTAGCTTCAGCTTCCATTGCGCCTTTTTGCTCGGCGTACTTAGCGGTTTCAGCGGCAAGACGCTCCTTAGCGATACCCGCCTGCTGTTGTTGAAGTTCTATCTGTTGTTGTGTTTGGCGCTCAGTTACTGCGGCCTCCCGTTCAGCAGCAGCACGGGCTTCTTTGGCTGATTTTCTTGCTTCAGTTGTCTGGTAGATGGAACCCGCCAGAACAGCGGCTGAAATCCAGAATGGCATACATCCTCCTTAACAAAACTTTGAGGGAATTGTATGCTTTTTACCCGACTATGCAAGCGTCATGCTATCTTGGAGATAGCAAAATCTTAGGCAAAGATGTCGAAGTCGGTATTGGCTACGCTTTGCTGGATAAAATGACCACCGGAACCCATAGGATTCTTGGTCATTCTGCGGTGTTCGCCCCCTCCCAGCAGTAGGTAGCCGAAAGCATCGCCAACGTGGGAGTGTTCGTTCTTGTTTGGAGCGTCTCGGAAGCGTTCTTGACCAGCGCCAACTGAGATCCGCTTGAAGTGGTAGCCGCCAGCCAAGGATTTACGCAGTAGCTTGCAGGACTTGTCAACTATCAAGCCGGGTTTTCCTTGGATTAGGCGCTGCATTGGGGCGGCGGCTGCTTCCCGGCGTACTTTAAAGTCGTTACTTGGGGTAGGCTGGGCGCGTAGCCCCAGTGTTCTCAGGTGGTCGAAGGCTGTAACCTCGTAGATAGCGTCTCGCTGCATACCGGCGGGGTCGCCCCAGACGAATATCTGTGCTTTGGGGAACCGGGCGTTCAGTTCACCCAGCAGTTGCTGACCGAAACGTTCCAGACCCATGTCAAAGGTGACGATCTCGTGGAGGACTTTCCATGTGCCAGCACTTGTCTTTTGTCCAATGACGGCGGCTGGGGTCAAACCGAAGTCGAGTCCTACTTGGATGGGCAGGGTTGGGTCGTAATCCAAGTCGGCGGACATGAGATTATCGTCGTACTCAGGCCAGACGGGTCTGCCTTCTTGGACGTAGGTGTATTTACCTTCGGCGTAGCAGCGTATCCAGTCTAAGTTTTTCCCGAGGAGCATTTGCTGGTAGTAGCCAGCGGGGAGGTTGCTGATGTTTTCAGCTTTAGGATTCTTTTGCCACCATCTTCCTGCGCTATAGATGCAATCGTTAGCCTCAGGATTTTCTGGAAGTTCTGCAAGATCAGC